>JACXTT010000114.1_pt1 | contig 119892 bp, 104 predicted proteins | sample 9270951 | NCBI WGS metagenome assembly JACXTT01 (sample SAMN15532306, study PRJNA645909) | rock metagenome | isolation source: weathered quartz diorite | place: Puerto Rico | collected 2017-06-21 | reverse complement strand
CCGCCTTCGTGCCGACCAACGTGATTTCGATCACCGACGGCCAGATCTTCCTGGAAACCGATTTGTTTAACGCCGGTATCCGTCCCGCCATCAACGCCGGTATCTCGGTGTCGCGCGTGGGTGGTGCGGCTCAAACCAAGATCATGAAGCGCAAGGACACGGGCGCCGGTGTGCGTCTGGCGCTTGCGCAGTATCGTGAACTCGCGGCCTTCGCACAGTTCGCTTCCGACCTCGACGAAACCACCCGCAAGCAGCTGGAGCGCGGCAAGATGGTGACCGAGTTAATGAAGCAGCCCCAGTACCAGCCGATGCAAGTCTGGGAAATGGCGGTGATCCTGTTCGCGGTGAACAACAACTATATGGACGATGTGGACGTCAAGAAAGCCGCCTCGTTTGAAAAAGGCCTGCGCGATTTCCTGACCTCCAAGTACGCGTCGTTGGTGAAGACTATGACCGACAACGCCAACCTGACGGCCGACGACGAAAAGGCGCTGCACGCCGCCGTCGCCGACTTCAAGAAGTCCGGCGCTTACTAAGCAAGCCTGATCGCTGCTCAGACACAGAGATATTAAATGGCAGGCTCCAAAGAAATACGCAACAAGATCAAGAGCGTTGAAAACACGCGCAAGATCACCAAGGCCATGGAAATGGTGGCCGCGTCCAAGATGCGCAAGGCACAGGATCGCATGCGCGCCGCGCGCCCCTATGGCGAAAAAATTCGCAGCGTGGCCGCCAACCTGTCCTACGCCAATCCGGACTACAAGCATCCCTTCCTGCAAAAGCGCGACAACGTGAAGAACATCGGCGTCGTGCTGGTGACTTCCGACAAGGGCCTTTGCGGTGGCTTGAACACCAACGTCATGCGCATGATGGTGAACAAGATCAAGGAATGGGAAGGTGCGGGAGCGAAAATTCACTCGACCGCCATCGGCACCAAGGGTGCGGGTTTCCTGCAGCGCTACGGTCTGCCGCCGGTGTCGCAAGTGACAGGTCTCGGCGACAAGCCGCATCTGGACAAACTGATCGGCCCAGTGACCGCGCAACTCAATATGTTCACCGAAGGCAAGATCGACGCGCTTTACATTTGCTACACCAAGTTCATCAACACCATGAAGCAGGAGCCGGTGTGCGAGCAATTGCTGCCGCTCACGGGTGAAAAACTGGGCGCGCCCGATTCCAACTGGGATTATCTGTACGAACCCGATGCACAAGTGGTGCTGGACCAGTTGCTGGTGCGCTACATCGAAGCCATCATTTATCAGGCGGTGTCGGAAAACATCGCCTGCGAACAATCGGCGCGGATGGTGGCCATGAAGGCCGCTTCCGACAACGCCAAGAAGGTTATCGGCGATCTGAAGCTCACCTATAACAAGGCGCGTCAGGCGGCGATTACCAAGGAATTGTCTGAAATCGTCAGCGGCGCGGCAGCAGTTTAAGCGCCACACGTAAACGAACAGTTATTAACGAAACTCGAATCAAACTTAGTCAGGTACAACCATGAGCCTAGGAACCGTTGTTCAATGTATCGGTGCGGTGGTGGATATTCAGTTCCCCCGCGACGCGATGCCCAAAGTCTATGACGCGCTGATCCTGCAGGACAGCGATCAAAAGAGCTTCGCCGAAAAAGGTCTGACCTTCGAAGTCGAGCAACAGCTCGGTGACGGCGTGGTGCGTTGCATCGCCATGGGCTCTTCCGATGGCCTGCGCCGCGGCATGAAAGTCAAAGGCACCGACAAGGGCATTTCCGTTCCCGTCGGCAACGCTACCCTGGGCCGCATCATGGACGTGCTGGGCCGCCCCATCGACGAACGTGGCCCCATCGCCACCGAAGAACGTCGCGAAATTCACCAGGCTCCGCCCAAGTTCGACGAACTCTCTCCCTCGGTTGACCTGCTGCCCACCGGCATCAAGGTTATCGACCTGGTTTGCCCGTTCGCCAAGGGCGGCAAGGTCGGCCTGTTCGGCGGTGCCGGCGTGGGCAAGACCGTGAACATGCTGGAACTGATCAACAACATCGCCAAGAGCTACGGCGGTTTGTCGGTGTTTGCCGGCGTGGGTGAACGCACCCGCGAAGGTAACGACTTCTATCACGAAATGCAGGAAGCCGGCGTTATCAAGATGGACAATATGGCCGAATCGAAGGTGGCCATGGTGTTCGGACAGATGAACGAACCCCCGGGCAACCGTCTGCGCGTGGCGCTGACCGGCCTGACCATGGCCGAGCGTTTCCGCGACGAAGGCAAGGACATCCTGTTTTTCGTTGACAATATTTACCGCTACACCCTGGCCGGTACCGAAGTGTCCGCGCTGCTGGGCCGTATGCCTTCCGCTGTGGGTTACCAGCCGACGCTGGCCGAAGAAATGGGTGTGCTGCAAGAGCGCATCACCTCCACCAAGACCGGCTCCATCACGTCCATCCAGGCCGTGTACGTCCCGGCGGATGACTTGACCGATCCCTCGCCCGCCACCACCTTCGCCCACTTGGACGCAACGGTTGTGTTGTCGCGCGACATCGCTTCGCTCGGTATCTACCCCGCCGTGGACCCGCTGGATTCCACCAGCCGCCAGCTCGACCCGCAGGTTGTGGGTGAAGAGCACTACGAAGTGGCCCGCCGCGTGCAAGCCACGCTGCAGCGCTACAAGGAACTGCGCGACATTATCGCCATTCTGGGCATGGACGAACTCTCGCCCGAAGATAAGCTGGCTGTATCGCGAGCCCGTAAAATCCAGCGCTTCCTGTCGCAGCCCTTCAACGTGGCCGAAGTGTTCACCGGCACGCCGGGCAAGATCGTTCCGCTGAAAGAAACCATCCGCGGCTTCAAGATGATCGTGGACGGCGAGTGCGATGCGCTGCCGGAACAGGCTTTCTACATGGTCGGCGGTATCGACGAAGTGTTCGAAGCTGCCAAGAAGATGAACTGATCGGGATTCCATGGCAACTCTTCACGTCAACATCGTTTCCGCCGAGCAGTCGATCTTCTCGGGCGAGGCCGATATGGTCGTCGCACCGGGAGAGTCGGGCGAACTGGGTATCTACCCCCAGCACGCGCCCCTGCTTACGCGTATCAAGCCGGGCGTGGTGAAGGTCAAAATCCACGGCGAAGATCGCGAAGAGATCGTGTACGTATCCGGCGGGATACTGGAAGTTCAGCCAAAAGCGCTTACCGTGCTGGCAGATACCTCGATTCGCGCCCACGACCTGGACGAAGCCAGGGCTATGGAAGCTAAGCGAGCGGCGGAGGAAGCGCTCACTAACGCCGCAAGCGGCCATGATCGGGCACTTGTGCAGGCTGAACTGGCTCAAGCGGTCGCCCAGTTGGCGGCGATCCGGAAGTTGCGTAAATAAATCGGCTTTGTTATAATCAAAGTGCCGTAACGGTTTAGAGGCGCAGTAAAAATTTCAAGCAGCGAATCCAACGGGTTCGCTGCTTTTTTTATGGCTACCCCAATGTCGACAATTTCGGTTGTGATCCTCGCCGCCGGCCAGGGTAAGCGCATGAAGTCGGCGCTGCCCAAGGTTCTGCACAAACTGGCTGGCAAATCCCTGCTGGGACACGTCATTTCCACGGCCCACGCGCTGCGACCCGAGCAGATAGCCGTCGTTATCGGCTTTGGCGGCGAACAGGTTCGTGCCGCTTTCCATGGTTCCGGCGATAGCGGCCTCCTCTGGGCCGAGCAAAACCAGCAACTGGGCACCGGCCACGCCGTTATGCAAGCCCTTCCCCAGTTACCCAAAACCGGCACCACCCTTGTCTTATATGGCGATGTGCCGCTGATTTCCGCAACAACGTTGCAGCGCTTGTTACAAACCGCCGGGGACGAAAACGCCGGCGGCAAACTAGCCTGGCTCACCATGAAAGTGGCCAACCCCTTCGGCCTGGGCCGCATCGTGCGCGACGCCAAGGGCGGCATGATCGCCATCGCCAACGAGCGCGACGCCACACCCGAACAGCGCAAAATCGACGAAATCTGGTCCGGCTTTCTGGCCTGCCCCACCGAGCATTTGCACCGCTGGCTGCCGCAACTCGGCACCAATAACGCCGAGGGCGAGTATTATCTGACCGATATTCTCGACATGGCGCTGAAGGACGGCGTGGCCGTCTCCACCTGCTTTGCCGATAACGAATGGGAAATTGCCGGCGTGAACAGCAAAGACCAACTCGCCGCCCTGGAGCGCATCCAGCAGCGCGAAACCGCCAACAAGTTAATGGCCGATGGCGTCACCCTCATGGACCCGGCGCGCCTGGACGTGCGCGGTGAACTTGCCTGCGGGCGCGACGTGGTGATCGACGTGAATTGCATTTTCGAAGGCAAGGTCACTTTGGCTAACGGTGTAAGCATCGGCGCCAACTGCATTTTGAAAGATTGCAGCATCGGCGCCGGCACCGAGATCCTGCCTTTCAGTCACCTGGATGGCGCAAGCGTAGGTAAGCAGGCAAGAATCGGCCCCTACGCCCGCATCCGCCCCACCACCACGCTGGCCGACGAAACGCATATCGGCAACTTCGTGGAAGTAAAGCAAAGCAACATCGGCCTGGGCAGCAAGGCCAACCATCTCTCCTACATAGGCGACACTACCGTTGGCGCCAAGGTCAACATCGGCGCCGGCACCATCACCTGCAATTACGACGGCGCCAACAAACACCGCACCGTGATTGAAGACGGCGTGCATATTGGGTCGGACGTGCAGCTGGTGGCGCCGGTTACCGTGGGTGCGGGTGCGGACATTGCGGCTGGCACGACGGTGTGGAAGGATGTGCCGGCGGGTGGGTTGACGCTTAATGAAAAGACGCAGTTGCATAAGACCGAGTGGCGGCGGCCGGTGAAGACCAAGAAGTAGAAGCCACCTGCCCCCGCGTAGGCGCCCCACAGGGATTTCCTTCGGTCAGGGGCCCAATTTCGTAGTTATGCTTTCCACTCAAAATTAGGCCCCCGCCTGCGCGGGGGCAGGACAACACCGCACCTAGATTTAACCTGTTTTAACTCCCCCGAAACACTCCGCCATCTTTCCCGCACATTTCAGCGGTAAAGTATCAGCCTTACCAACTGGTCTGATACCACCATGTGCGGAATCGTCGGCGCCATCGCGCAACGCAATATCGTCCCCATTCTCACAGAGGGCCTGAAGCGGCTGGAATATCGCGGTTACGATTCAGCCGGCATCGCCGTCGTCAATGAAGAGATACAGCGCGTGCGCCGCATCGGCCGCGTGGCGGAAATGGAAGCGGGCATCGCTGCCGAGGGCTTACAGGGCATTCTCGGCATCGGCCACACCCGCTGGGCCACACACGGCGGCGTCACCGAACCCAATGCACACCCGCACGTCTCCTTCGACGACGTGGCGGTGGTGCATAACGGCATTATCGAAAACCACGAAGAGCAGCGCGCGCGCCTGAAAGCAATGGGCTATGTGTTCGGCTCGCAAACCGATACCGAAGTGGTGGCGCACCTCATCCATCACTACCTCAAGGAAACCGGCGACTTGTTCGAAGCCACGCAGCGCGCCATGCGCGAACTGCACGGGGCCTACGCCATCGGCGTGGTCGCGCGCTCCAAGCCGGATGTGATGTGCTGCGCACGCATGGGCTGCCCCCTGCTGATCGGCGTGGGCGCCGCAGGCAAACAGGAAAATTTCATCGCCTCCGACGTCTCCGCGATTCTTCCCGAGACGCGCCAGGTGATGTATCTGGAAGAAGGCGACGTAGCCGAGCTCACCCGCGCCGGTATCCGCGTGGTGGACCGCGCGGGCAAATCCGTAACGCGCGCCGTGCACACGTCGGACGTTTCCGATGACGCGCGCGACCTGGGCCCCTATCAGCACTATATGCAAAAGGAGATACACGAGCAGCCGCGCGCCGTCTCCGATACGCTGGAAGCGGTGCTGGAAGAAGGTGTGGACGCCGATCTTTTCGGTGCCGAAGCACCGGAAATTTTCCGCGAGGCCGAGGCAGTGCTCATCCTCGCCTCCGGCACCAGCTCTTATTCCGCCATGGTCGCCAAGCAATGGATCGAGACCCTGGCGCGCATCCCCTGTCACGTGGAGCTGGGCCACGAATATCGCTACCGCGATTCGCTGCCCAACCCCAAGCAACTGGTGGTCACCATCTCTCAATCCGGCGAAACCCTGGACACCATGGAAGCGCTAAAGCGCGCCAAGGAGCTGGGGCACGAGTGGACACTCTCCATTTGCAATGTGCGCGAGTCCGCCATTCCGCGCGCCAGCAAACTGGTGTGCTACACGCGCGCCGGCCCCGAGATCGGTGTGGCCAGCACCAAGGCCATGACCACTCAAATGGCGGTGCTCTACACCCTGGCGCTGGCCATGGCCAAGGAAAAGGGCCGGCTCACGCCTGCGCAGGAACACGAACATCTCGAGCAGCTTCGGTTCCTACCCGGCAGCATCCAGCATGCCCTCAACCTGGAGCCGCAGATCAAGGCCTGGGCACAGCGCTTTGCCGAAAAACACCATGCGCTTTTTCTCGGCCGCGGCCTGCACTACCCGATCGCGCTGGAAGGTGCCTTGAAGCTAAAGGAAATCTCCTACATCCACGCCGAGGCCTATCCTGCCGGCGAACTCAAGCACGGCCCGCTGGCCCTGGTGGACAGCGATATGCCGGTGGTGGTGATCGCCCCCAACGACACCATGCTGGAAAAACTCAAATCGAACATGCAGGAAGTGCGCGCGCGTGGCGGCGAACTATTCGTCTTTGCGGACCTCGACAGCCACTTCGCCGACAGCGAGGGCGTGCATGTTATCCGCACGCCACGCCACTCGGGCCTGCTCTCGCCCATCGTGCATGCGATTCCGGTGCAGCTGCTGGCGTATCACGCGGCGTTGGTGAAGGGGACGGATGTGGATAAGCCGCGGAATTTAGCGAAGAGCGTGACGGTGGAGTAATCTCTCTACAAAAAGCTGGCCTGAATAGGAATAATTAAGTCTGCCGTAAATTAATTAGGTTTGTCGGATTTTCGAGGAACTTAAGTTCGTCGGGGGCACCTTCACGTTGTACGCTCTCACGATATTCTTAAAAGTGTCAAGTCGCATCCAATATTGACCCACTAAAAAACGCGATTTTCGCCTGATTTCAGTGCGAAATCGGCAGTTTTTTCTCACTCAGACCCCCACGACTTCACCCTTTAGGGGGGCAATTCGCTACGCTATGCGCCAATACTTCGACCTGGCGGGGAGTAGGCGTCTCCACCGATTCCCGAACTTCGGAGCCTAGCTCTTTAAAAGTAGTCCGGCCAAAAGCCCAAGACCAATGGCAAGTGGTGCCGTGGTTCCTTCCTGCCTTGCCTGGACGATTTCTACCCCATAACGACGAAGCTGATCTTCAATTTCATCAGCTTTCTGAAGTATGTCGATTGCGTTGACGCCCACCGCGTCCGCAGCCTGGCGTAACTGCATGATGCTCAGAATCGAAGAACCGGCTTCCAATCGGGAATAGGCAGGCTGGGTCAACTCAAGCACTGCGGCAACATCCGCTTGGGTGTAGCCGCGCTCGTTTCGAATAAATGCCAATGCCTTCCCAACAATAGTGGGATAAGTAACCTGGGCGGGTGGACGGGGGCTTGACGCCTGCTTCATTAATAGGTTTAATTAAGAAAATATAAATAACTAGAGGTATGCGTTAAACGTATGGAGTTTATCATGAATCAAACCGGACATTCAATCGATATTGCTCGGCTGAAGGCGGGAACCGTCATTCGAGCGGTGGATATTCCCTACAGCCATGTGGGTTTGGTAAGCAATCGATATTTGGGTAACGAGCGCATGGTGATCAGTTTTTCGGCCGATGCCGACGGTTTTGAGGAAGCACCCTTCAGCCGCTTCGCCAAAGGGCATCGGGTAGTTGTTGAGGGGTACCTTGGACGTTTGCCACCTATATTGGTATTACGTCGAGCCCGCTTGATGAAGGGGCGTCAGTATTCCTGGGTTTCATTTAATTGCGAGCATTTTGTGCGCCACTGCCACGGGGTCAAAGTAGAGAGTCCGCAACTGCAAATGTGGACAATCTTGTTTGGGGGAGTGCTCTTCGCGGCACTCACTGCGCGAGCCTAGACGCACTAGAAAACCGCAAGTTAGCCGCAATCCGCTGTTGAGAGTGCTGGACGTTAGTAAGGCCTCCACCCAAATCGTTCGTACGGAGCGATTGGCCAAACCTGCCGCCTACAGGCTAAAAGCCGGGTACCCCACCTATATGGACTCAATAACGCGATGTTGACAAAATCCCCAACACCAACCCCAGGACAGTTTGCTGAGTTATGGGTTCGCACGGATGTGCCTTGGGACGAATTGACGCAGCTACATTGCGTGGGACGAATCGGCGAAAATTATAAGATGCAAGCATTCGGCGGCGAATCTGTCGAGGTAAGCATCAAGCATCTCTTCCGTAACCCATTCAGTGTTGCCGCATTGACTGAGCGGGACCCACAAGCCCAGGCCGCATATTTAGTGAGGGACGCGGCGCAATCCATCCTTCGCGCACGGAAAGCCCCAACGGAGCCGGCTGATTTGCTAGCGGCAATTCAAAAACATCCATATCTGGCAAAACTCGGCCTAAATAAAATTGAGTCCCTGTTAAGGACCACTGTCGCAGTTGGCTCAATTGAGGCAAAGAGGGATAAGAAGGGCACCATCCGCCTAGAATCCTCCAAGAATAATCAGATTCGCGAGCGCATGCGCGTGTTCGCGGGAAGCTTTGGGGATGAGCTGACGGCTCTTAGCGCGCGGGTCGCTTCAATCATCAACCATGCGCCCAGTGTGGGCACCTATAGAGAAGTCTTGCTTCAAGAGCTGCTGCGTAATCACCTACCCACCAGATATCACGTCTCGACTGGATTCATTGTCGGGTGCAATCGTCAGTTAGATGTGATTATTTACGATCAGCAAGACTTCGCTCCAGTTTTTCGCCAAGGCGATATGGTCGTTGTGCCACTCGAGGCTGTTCGGGCCGTAATAGAAGTTAAGACCACGCTGACAAAAAACAACCTTCTGGAGGCGCTTGAATTACTCGACGATGTGCCGGACACCCATATGAACGCATCTGCACCCCCAATGTTCAAGGGGGTATTTGCGTTCCAGTCCAATCTCACCGAAAAAAAAATGAGCGACGTTGTTGGGTCTTACTACAATGCACCACATGATCTCGAGAACATGAAATTTACCCAAATCATCGTTCCATTCTCCCATCTAACTTCCCTGTGCGTGCACGAGTCTGCATATCTTCAGACTTTATATCGGAGTGAGGGTGACAAAATACGGCCGGCCATCATATCCATAAGAAGCCTTACGGACCTAAAACCACAGACCAGCCTCTTCTGGGCTCAGCTACTCGGCTATCTCTCCCGCGTACCCGTTGAACAAAATAGTTTCAATGTTGAAAATGTACTGGGAGCAGACCTCCATCTAGGGGTGGAGTCGTGGATTGCCCCGGAGGTTTGGGGCCCGTACGTCAGCGAGTACTTGGATGAAGATGAGGCGGAGAGCCAATTGAAGACAGTTCAAGATCTCGTCAAGCGAGTGAGAAATTGGCAGGCAGGAGAGCCCTGGTAATTCGATGGCCAAATACCCCTGCAATCCCGGTCGCATTCGGTAGTCGCAGCGCTACAGCAAGGAGAAAGAGATGCAATATGACTTTATCTATTCGCTCAATGTCACAGCGACGTACTTTTCGCTCTTCACAATGATGGCAATGGTGTTGGCGGGATTTCTCCTAAATGGTCAGGTTAGTAGACTGTCTGCGGTTGTAATCGGGCTTGGCTTTATTGGAATTGGACTGGCCGGCTACCTTCACATGCAAGACACCAGCGCGCACGCGCTGACGCAATTCAACCACAAGCTGATTTCAGAAGCGACGCTTGCGAGTTTCAATCGTTACAAAGACATCGGAATGTACGTGCTGCCCCTCATTTCTGCTTACATTGGTACGAACATCATCAGCGATGCTCTGGTGAAGCATCAGAAGTATGAAGAGGGGTTCTCAATACGATTTGCTCTCATGGTGGTAAGCCAAAGCGCGGGCTTTGTACTTGCTATGGTCGCCTTTGCGCTGGTTGCAATCCCATGGATGACATTAGAATTTGCTGGATTGGCGGCACAGCAACTCGAACGCTCCTTCGGAAAATACTGGCCAAGGTTGTGTCGGCTCTTAGTGGTGAAGGCGCTAATGGCTGCCATTCTAAGTAGGCATTACATGAACCTGATTGCCGGTTTCTTGCAGCAAAGGTTCACCCGCTTGCGGCATACTGAGCAAAAATAAGGTCAGACACCATTTCCCTGGCTATTGAGCAGTATAAAAATAATAATCAGCGGTATAGTCCACACGAAGCTGCTTGCCCATTTCACTGGATAAACAAGTAGCAGGAGCCTTGCCGCCAACGGTGGCAACGCGCTGAATGCTGCTAATCTTGCCAAACATTCCGTTACCCGTCGACGTTGCAGAAAGCAACAGCCAAGGAATCGCTTTCCCGTCCGGCGAATCGGCGCGCGCTTTTACGCTGCCCACGGCCTTGCTGCCATCGCTGCCTTCCCAGGTAGGACCCGCATAGTGCTTGCCGACAACTTTACCGGCTGCATCCATGAGTTCCGCCTGGGGCTCCTTGAAGGACCATTCGAACTGGGTAGGCGCGTCTTTCTTGGCCTGGCATTCGTATACCTGCACGCCCTTGGCATGCAAAACGAGTGTCGGCTGAGCGTTATTGGCGACCTTGATGGCGTCGGGGATAGTCACGGCGGCATGGGTGGTGACAGCATTTAGCAACAGAACGGCGGCAGCGGCGGCAAATCGGGTTGAATTCATGGGTTTTCCTTGTTGACGAAAGATTGAAGAATAAACCAGAGGCCTGGGGCAACTCAGGCAAGGTACGTGAAGCAGGCGCGGGCGGATTCAATGCCAGATCGTGTTCAATATGGGTGCGCGCCTGGAGAAGTAGGACCAAGCACCGGTATCGCCAGCCTTGTAGAGCCGCAAAAAATACTTGATACCTAAACTATTCTGAACTAAAGTAAATACCGTCAGGTGTCGGTTAAGGTGGCGGTATGCGCATCATCTGCTTGGGCGGTGGGCCGGCGGGCTTGTATTTCGCGCTGCTGATGAAAAAGCAGAACCCCGGGTACGGCATCCGGGTGATCGAACGCAACCAGCCCTACGACACCTTCGGCTGGGGCGTGGTTTTTTCCGACCAGACGCTGGGCAATCTGCGCACCGCCGATGCAGAAACCCACGACCGCATCGTTGAGGCCTTCCATCACTGGGACGATATCGACGTTCATTTCCGCGGCCGTACCATCACTTCCGGCGGGCACGGCTTCTGCGGCATCGGCCGTAAGCGGCTCCTGAACATTCTGCAGGCGCGCTGCGAGGCGCTGGGTGTGGAGCTGGTGTTTCAGAATGAGGCAAAAAACGACGAGGAGCTCGACGCCGATCTCATCATCGCTGCGGACGGGCTTAATAGTTTTTTCCGTGGCAAGTACGCGGCCACCTATCAGCCCGATATCGATCTGCGCAAATGCCGCTTCGTCTGGCTGGGCACCCGGCAGAAATTCGACGCCTTCACCTTCGCCTTCGAGGAAACCGAACACGGCTGGTTCCAGGCGCACGCCTACCAGTTCGACGCCGACACCTCGACCTTCATTGTCGAAACCCCCGAAGAAGTCTGGAAGCGCGCCGGCCTGGACCGGATGAGCAAAGAGGAGTCGATCGCTTTTTGCGAACGCTTGTTTGCGCCCTACCTGGGTGGCCACCCGCTGCTTTCCAATGCTGAACACAAGCGCGGCTCCGCGCAATGGATTCGCTTTCCGCGCGTCATTTGCAAAACCTGGGTACATCACAACGGTCGCGCGCCGGTGGTGTTGATGGGCGACGCCGCGCACACCGCGCATTTCTCGGTGGGGTCGGGAACCAAGCTCGCGCTGGAAGACGCGATTGAACTGGCCCGTTCGTTTGAAGGGTTTACGCCCGGCGGCGATATCGACGCAGTGCTGGCGCGTTACCAACAAGTCCGGGCGATCGAAGTCCTGAAAATCCAGAACGCCGCGCGCAACTCCACCGAATGGTTTGAAAGCGTGCCGCGCTATACGCGCTTCGAAGCCGAGCAATTTGCCTATAGCCTGCTCACCCGCTCGCAACGCATCTCGCATGAAAACCTGCGCCTGCGCGACAAGACCTACGTGAATCGCATGGAAACCTGGCTGGCCAAACGCAGCGGGCTTGAAGCACAAGCGGTGCCGCCCATGTTCACGCCGTTTCGCGTGCGCGAACTCACGCTCGCCAACCGGGTGGTGGTCTCGCCCATGGCGCAATACTCCTGCGTGGATGGCACACCGGACGACTATTACCTTGTGCATATGGCCAGCCGCGCCCACGGCGGCGCGGCCATGGTGTTCACCGAAATGACCTGCGTTGCCGCCGATGCGCGCATCAGTCCCGGCTGCGCCGGCCTCTATCGCGAGGAACACCGGGCCGCGTGGCGGCACATCGTCGAATACATACACAGCAGGACGCCGGCCAAGATAGCCATCCAGCTCGGCCACGCCGGGCCGAAGGGCTCCACGCAACTGGGCTGGCAGGAAGCCGACGAACCGCTGCCCTCGGGCAACTGGTCGCTCATGGCGCCTTCGGCCGTTGCCTACGGCCCGCACAACCAGACGCCTTCGGCGATGAGCCAGGCCGACCGGGATCGCGTGCTGGCTGAGTTCGTGCGCGCAGCACAGCGGGCGGAAGAATGCGGCTTCGATTGGCTGGAGCTGCACTGCGCGCACGGCTACCTGCTGTCGGCCTATATCTGCCCGCTCACCAACTATCGAGGCGATGAGTACGGCGGCAGTCTGGAAAATCGCTGCCGCTATCCGCTGGAAGTTTTTCGCGCGGTGCGCGCGGTCTGGCCCGCGCACAAGCCCATGTCGGTACGCATCTCTGCGCACGATTGGGCGCCCGGTGGCAATACGCCGGATGATGCCGTGCGCATTGCGCAGTTTTTCAAGGACGCCGGCGCCGATATGATCGACGTCTCTTCCGGCCAGACCACACGCGAAGCGAAACCGGTTTACGGCCGTCTCTACCAGACGCCGTTTTCGGACCGTATCCGCAACGAAGTCGGCATTGCCACCATCGCCGTCGGCGCCATTTACGAGCCGGATCACGTCAACAGCATCATCGCCGCCGGGCGCGCGGATCTCTGCGCCGTCGGCAGGCCGCATCTGGCCGATCCCTATTGGACCTTGCACGCCGCCGCGCAGCTCGGCTATCGCGGCGTAAGTGGCATAAGCTGGCCACCCCAATATCTTTCCGGGCGCGACCAGCTTTATCGAAATCTTGAACGCGCGGCGCAGTCCGCGGAAAGGCCGGACGCCAATGGCTGATTTGCACGGAAAACACGCCATCGTCACCGGCGGCGGCAGTGGCATCGGCGCAGCCATAGCCGAGGCCCTGGCCGGCGCCGGGGTGCGCGTTACCTTAATGGGCCGCACGCGTGAATCTCTAGACCGGCAGGCGGAAAAGCTGCGCGGTGTAGCCGAAACACAGGCCATCGTCGCCGATGTCGCCGACGCTGCGTCGGTGCGCACCGCGTTCGAACTCGCGGCACAGGGCTTCGGCCCTGCGACCATTCTCATCAACAATGCAGGCCAGGCTGCCAGCGCACCTTTTACCGGCACCAGCCTGGAACTCTGGCGGCGCATGCTGGATGTGAACCTGACCGGCGCCTTTCTCTGTAGCCAGGCGGCTTTGCCGGGCATGCTCGAATCGGGTTATGGCCGCATCGTCAACATCGCCAGCACCGCCGGCCTCATCGGCTACGCCTACGCCAGTGCCTACGCCGCCGCCAAGCACGGCATGGTCGGCCTTACACGCTCGCTGGCGCTGGAACTCGCGCGCAAGAACATCATGGTGAACGCGGTCTGTCCGGGATTCACCGACACCGCCATCGTGCAAGATGCCGTCAGCAACATCAGCGCCAAGACCGGTCGCAGTGAGGCCCAGGCGCGCGAGGAGCTTGCCGCCCGCAGCCCACAGCGCCGCCTGGTGCAGCCGATTGAGGTAGCCAATGCCGTGCTGTGGCTGTGTGCGCCCGGCGCTGAAGCGGTTACCGGCCAGGCCATCTCGGTATCCGGCGGAGAAGTGATGTGAGCCGGGCCAAAGCCGCCGCCGTTGTCACCGCCAATCAATCAGCCGATCTGGAAACGCGCGTGCACGACGATCACCACCAGGCCCTGCGCCTGTGGCTGCGGCTTTTAACTTGCGCCAATCGCATCGAGACCGAAATCCGCGGGCGGTTGCGCAGCGAATTTGAAACAACCTTGCCGCGCTTTGACTTGATGGCACAGCTGGAGCGCTGCCCCGGCGGCCTCAAGATGAGTGCATTGTCGCGGCGCCTGATGGTGACCGGCGGCAACGTCACCGGCATTACAGACCAGCTTGAAAAAGAAGGGCTGGTCGCGCGCGCCAGTGATCCTGAGGACAGACGCGCGTACACCATCCGGCTCACGCCGGCCGGCAAAAAGCTTTTTTCAAAAATGGCGGCGGAGCACGAGCAATGGGTCATCGGCCTGTTCAGCAGCCTGAGCGGCGCCGAACAGGAACAGGCAGGGCGGCTGCTCGCCAAGCTCAAGCTGGGTCTGGGCGCCAAGCCATCGGCGCAAACCAAGGCAGTCGCGCCAACCGACAGGAGAAAACGAAAATGAATCAGCAAACAATCGGTGGCCTCGCCGGCTATCAGGCAAAGCATTTCCTGTGGCAGGTATCCAACCGGGTGGCCACACTCACCCTCAACCGGCCCGAACGCAAAAACCCGCTAACCTTTGAATCGTACGCGGAGATGCGCGATCTGTTTCTCAACCTGGCCCGTGCCGATGACGTTCGCTGCATCGTGCTGAGCGGCGCCGGCGGAAACTTTTGTTCGGGCGGCGATGTGCACGAAATCATCGGCCCGCTCACCAAAATGGCCATGCCGGAGCTGCTGGCATTTACCCGCATGACCGGTGATCTGGTGAAGGCCATACGCGCCTGCCCGCAACCTATCATCGCGGCCGTCGACGGCGTGTGCGCGGGCGCGGGTGCCATCCTCGCCATGGCGTCCGACCTGCGTCTCGGCACCGCGCGCAGCAAGACGGCGTTTCTATTCACGCGCGTCGGCCTGGCCGGTTGCGATATGGGCGCTTGCAGCCTGTTGCCGCGCATCATCGGTCAGGGCCGCGCCGCCGATCTCCTGTATACCGGCCGCTCCATGAGCGGTGAGGAAGGCCAACAATGGGGTTTCTATAACCGACTGTGCGAGCCCGATGTCTTATTGGCTGAAGCGCAGGCGCTGGCCGACAACCTGGCCCACGGCCCCACCTTCGCGCACGCCATGACCAAAAAAATGCTGCACCAGGAATGGAATATGGGTGTGGACGAAGCGATAGAGGCGGAGGCCCAGGCCCAGGCGATTTGCATGGCGACCGAAGATTTCAGCCGCGCCTACCGCGCGTTTGTGGAAAAACAAAAGCCGGTCTTTGAAGGTAACTGAAGACCTTCTCGCCCCGCCACCGCTTTCAGGAAAACCCATGAGCGACACGACCTATCTGGATTGGCCCTTCTTTGAGCCCGCGCACCGCGTGCTGCAGCAGGAACTGGAAGTTTGGGCGGCAAGCTATATCAGCGATCATCATGATGATGTCGATGAAACCTGCCGCGCGCTGGTCCGGCGGCTGGGCGAGGCCGGCTGGCTACGGCACGTCGTTGGCGGGACGGCGTATGGAGGTTTGAAGGATGCCGTCGACACCCGCGCCATCTGCTTGCTGCGCGAGACCCTGGCGCGGCACGCCGGGCTGGCTGATTTCGCGCTGGCCATGCAAGGCCTGGGCTCCGGGGCCATCACCCTGCACGGCAGCGAAGCGCAAAAGCGCGCCTATTTGCCGCGCGTCGCATCCGGCCAGGCCATCGCCGCTTTCGCGCTGTCAGAACCCGATGCCGGTTCTGACGTGGCCGCACTGCAGTGCGCCGCCCGTGCTGAAGGCGGCGAATACATTCTTGACGGTGAAAAAACCTGGATCTCAAACGGCGGCATCGCTGATTTTTACGTGGTGTTTGCACGCACCGGCGAGGCCCCCGGCAGCCGCGGCCTGTCGGCATTCATCGTCGATGCGGATACGCCTGGCCTGGAGATTGCAGAACGCATTGATGTAATCGCGCCGCATCCGCTGGCGCGGCTCGCTTTTCGCAATTGCCGCATTTCCCGCGATGCCATGATCGGTGCACCCGGCCAGGGTTTCAAGATTGCCATGCAGACGCTGGATATTTTTCGTACCTCGGTCGCCGCCGCCGCGCTGGGCTTCGCTCGCCGCGCGCTCGATGAGGCGCTTGCGCGGGCGACCACGCGGCAAATGTTCGGCCAGGTGTTAGCTGATTTCCAGTTAACGCAGGCCAAGCTCGCCGAAATGGCCACCGGCATCGACGCTGCGGCGCTGCTCACCTATCGTGCCGCCTGGCTGCGCGATCAGGGAAAAAGCGTCACCCGCGAAGCCGCCATGGCGAAACTGACCGCGACCGAGACCGCGCAGCAGGTTATCGACGCGGCCGTGCAAATGTGGGGCGGACTGGGCGTGGTCAGCGGGCAGCCGGTGGAAAGCCTCTATCGTGAAATTCGCGCGCTGCGCATCTACGAAGGCGCAACCGAGGTGCAGCAATTGATCATCGCCCGTGAACTTCTCCGCAATCACAAAACATAAGCGCAGGTTTTACCCCGCCAAACCACCTTACGACCATGGCCGCTAGCGCACACATCGACACCTTCGCCAAAACCCATCTGCCGCCGCGCGAGGATTGGCCGGAGTTCCTGTTCGCCCTGCCGGAACTCGCCTATCCGGACCGCCTGAATTGTGCGACCGAATTGCTGGATCGTGCAGTGGCCGATGGTAAAGGGGATCGCATCTGCATTCGCGCCCCCGGCTGTCAGTGGACCTATGCCGACCTTCAGGACAAAGCCAACCGGATTGCCCGCGTGCTGGTTGAAGACATGGGTCTACTTCCGGGCAACCGGGTGCTGCTGCGCGGCGCCAATACCCCCATGATGGCGGCGAGCTGGTTCGCCATCATGAAGGCGGGCGGTATCGCAGTGGCCACCATGCCCTTGCTGCGCGCGCTGGAATTAACCGAGATCGCCAACAAGGCCGAGATTTCGCATGCGCTGTGCGATGCGCGTCTGGCCGATGAACTGCAAAAAGCCGCGGTGAATTGTCCGAAACTTTCCCATGTGAAGTATTTCGGTGAAACCAGCGGCCTGGAGGCCGCCATGGCCGCGAAGCCTGCGGGTTTCACCAACGTCGATACCGCCGCAGACGACACCTGCATTATTTCCTTTACCTCGGGCACCACCGGCAAGCCCAAGGGCACCATGCATTTTCATCGCGATGTGCTGGCGATTTGCGATTGCTGGCCCAGGTCCACCCTGCGTGCCGAGGCAGGCGATGTTTTCATCGGCAGCCCGCCGCTCGCGTTTACCTTCGGCCTCGGCGGCATTCTCCTGTTCCCGATGCGCATAGGCGCATCAACCGTATTGCTGGAAAAGGCCTCGCCCGAGTTGCTGCTGGCGGCCATCGCTGAGTTTCGCGCCACGGTTTGTTTTACCGCGCCCACTTCTTACCGGGCGATGGCTTTGCTGGCGAAGCAATTCGATACGCCCAGCCTGCGCAAATGCGTATCGGCCGGAGAAGCGCTGCCCATCGCCACCCGCGCCCTATGGCGCGAGGCCACCGGTATCGAGCTCATCGACGGCATCGGCGCCACCGAAATGCTGCATATCTTTATTTCGGCCGACGAGGCGCACGCCCGGCCCGGCGCCACCGGCAAACCGGTGCCGGGCTACCTGGCCTGCGTGCTGAACGATGCCGGCAAACCGGTGCGCCCGGGTGAAGTCGGCAAGCTCGCCGTGAAGGGGCCGACCGGCTGCCGTTATCTCGCCGACGAACGCCAGAAGAGCTACGTCCGCGATGGTTGGAACTACACCGGCGATGCCTACCTCATGGACGAGGACGGCTATTTCTTTTACCAGGCCCGTACCGACGATCTGATCGTTTCCGCCGGATACAACATCGCCGGGCCCGAGGTCGAAAACGCGTTGATGCTGCATCCTATGGTGGCCGAATGCGCCGTCATCGGTGTGCCGGACGAGGGGCGCGGCCAGATCGTCAAGGCCTTTATTGTTTTGCGCGACAAAACCGCCGGAACGGCGGAGCTGGTCAAGGAGCTGCAGGATTTTGTGAAGCAAACCATCGCGCCGTACAAGTATCCACGCGCGATTGAATTTCGTGAAAGCCTGCCGCGCACCGAGACCGGCAAACTGCAGCGCTTCAAGCTTCGTCAGATTGCGTAATGAATCGGAGATCGCCATGATGGAAATACTGCAACCCCCCAGCTGGCAGCGGCCGCGCGGATACTCGAACGGTGTGGCCGCGCGCGGCAAGCTCGTGTTTATCAGCGGCCAAATCGGCTGGGACGAAGCGTGCAGGATTCATAGCGATGACTTCGGCGCGCAAGTGAGGCAGGCTTTGAAGAACATCGTCGCCACCCTGGCGGAGGCGGGCGGCAAGCCCGAGGATATTGTGCGCATGACCTGGTACGTCACCAATAAGCGCGAATACCTGGATGCGTACAAAAAGACCGGCGAAGCCTATCGCGAAATAATCGGCCGCCACTTCCCCGCCATGAGTGCGGTGCAGGTGGCAGCGCTGATGGAAGACCGGGCCAAGGTTGAGATCGAGGCGACAGCCGTCATCCCCGATTGACGTTGTTACAGGCCTTTGTCGCCTAGCTGCTCTTGCAGACCCTTCACGGTATCGCCGTTCCCACGAACCCGCAAAAATGCACCGTCGTTATCCGCGCGCTCATCCAGCACTTCGCACTCGGCAAAAATCTTCCCACGCAAATGCTGCGCCGACCAGGGCAGGAATAACTCTGCCTCCACCAGGTCTTTCTGGAAAAATTTGCGTATCGCCGCGTGCATATCCGCCACATCGCCTGCGTGCTTGGCGCTCATGACGATGCAGTCCGGATATTGCCCGCGCAACTCCGTCTCGCGAGCAGCTTGCGCGTTGGCATCCCCAACCATATCGATCTTGTTGAACACCCGAAAGCGCGGCACTTCACCTGCGCCGATTTCAGCCAGCACTTTGTCGGTCACAGCTAGCTGGCGTTCGAAGCCGGGGTCGCTGGCGTCGATGACGTGCAGCAGCAGCGAAGACTCCGCCGCCTCTTCCAGCGTCGATTTGAACGAGGCCACCAGATCGTGCGGCAGGTTCTTGATGAATCCTACGGTGTCGCTCACCAGCACGCGCGGCACCGTCTCGGGATGCAGCGCGCGCACCGTGGTGTCGAGGGTGGCGAACAGCTTGTTGGCCACCAGCACCTCGCTGCCGGTCAACGCCCGCATCAAGGTCGACTTGCCGGCATTGGTATAGCCCACCAGCGCCACCCGTGCCAGGCCTTGTCCCGCCATGTCCGCGCGCCGCGCGCGCTGGGTCTGGCGTTCCGCGTCCATCGCGGTGATTTCGATTTCCAGTTCGGCGATACGGTTACGGATTTTTTGCCGGTCCAATTGGCTTTGCGATTCGCCCGCGCCCCGCCCGCCGGTGCCGCTGCGCTGCCGACCTTGCGGCCCGGCCAGCTTGGCGGCCTCGCGTAAGCGCGGCGACATATAACCCAGCCTTGCGATCTCAACCTGGGCGCGCGCCGCGCGCGAACTGGCGTGGCGGTGAAAAATTTCCAGGATCACCATGGTGCGGTCCATCACCTCGCAGCCGACCGCAATTTCCAGATTGCGCGCCTGCGAAGGCGAAATCTCGTGATCCACCAGCACCACATCTGCGTGTCGTGTCTCCGGATCGGCCGCAGATTGCGCCGCCGCCTTGGCCTTGGCGATGCCGCCGCGCGCTACACGCGCAGGCGCCTCAAGCTCCTCCGTGTCGTCCATATCCTCGTCGAGATCGCCCCCGCCCTCATCTTCGGCCTCGCTGGCGCTGCCGGTTTCCACAAAGCGGCGCATCTCCTCCCGCTTGCCGACGCCCAGGTACGCGGCCGAATCGAACTTGGCGCGCTTCTGAATAAAGGTGCCGACGACCTGATAGCCCAGCGTTTTCGCCAGCTCGCGTAGCTCCGTCAGCGAGGCGTGGAACTCCAACTCGGTCACGCTCGGCAAATGGACCGCCGCGACGACGGCGCGCATGGAGGGCGGCTTGGTTTCTTTTTGCATTCTGGGATTTCAGCAGTCTTCGATTTCGGAGTGACATGATACAGGGCGTGCACCCCGCATAGACCCTGTATAGACTCCGAAACGCCGAATTCCCGTGTGCGACGCTACATATACGGCATATGTGGCGTGCGCCAGGCGGATCAAAAACGTTTTATCGTGCGAAAGCCTCGAGCTTATAAACGTCGGACCCGATAGCGTATGCGGTAAATCCACGCTCGCCGGGGATGATGCGAATCTTGTTAACCGCCCGCCCGAATTCAATACGTTCCCAGGTTTTGCCGCCGTTGGTGGTTTGATATCCGCTGTTCAGCGTGCCTACCCAGCCGATTTCCGGCGTGGCAAAGCCAACGCCGAAAGAGCGAACCGAGAAATCATCCACCAGCGGAATCTCCGACCAGTTAAGCCCGCCATCGACCGTCTTCAGCACGTAACGCTTCGTCTCGGCCTTGTCCGGGTTATAGCTTTGCAGGGTGGCGTAGCCGATCTCGCGGGTCGGGAAGGAGGCCTTCCAGGTAGATTCGAACGGCCTTGCCGATTGGTATCGCTTGGTCCACGTCTTGCCACCATCACGGGTCAATAAAATCAGGCCGTTGGCGCGGGCGATATTGGCGTCGCTGGCGGCGAACACCAGGCCGGTGGACTCATCAAAAAACTTCACGTCGAGAATCATGCCGGCGTAGGCGGAAAGGTCCATCGATTGCCAGCTTGCCCCGCCATCGAGGGAGCGCATCAGAAATGCCGGGCCACCCACGCGGCCGGCGGCATGCAGCACGACCCGGCTATCGAGATGTCCGGCATTGATAAACGAGGTGCGAAGGACATCGATAGAGCAAATACCCTTGACGGGCGGGCCCTCGGCGCTTGCTGCCGCCGCCCAGGTGTTGCCGCCATCGTGGGTCACGTAAAGGGGCGTGGTGTCGGTCACTCCGGGGAAGTAGTCCGTGCCGATATTCCCGGCAAAGCCGGTTTGCGCATCGATAAAGCCGATGGTGCGAAAGTAAGTACCGGGTTTGGAGAGCTTCTCAACCCATGTGGTGCCGCCGTCCTCCGTCTTGTAAATCTTGCCGGCACCGTTGACGTACCAGCCGGTGCGTGCGTCGACAAAATAGATATCGTCCTGTTTGCCTTTATAGGCAACGGTATTCAGTTTGGTCCATTTGGCGTCAGCCGGCAGGCGCCATGCTGGGGCCGGCCCCGGCCCCCCGGCGGCGCAGCCGGTCAAGGTCAGGATTCCGGAAAAAATTGCGACGATCGCGATGAAGGTAGCGGCAGCGGTAGCGGGGCGAAAATGGCGGTCCATATCGTTCATCCTGCGGAGTAGATGCGCCAATTTGCTTGATTGCCGCCGGCATTTACAATCGCATGCGATAGATTGCGGTTTTATCCGTACAGGAAGCGTCCAAGCCGCCTGGAAGTTAGTAGCGGACGGACTAAGAGCGGGCCGCGTTTTATGTCGCTGCCCGAGCGATGGCTATTGCCTGCGCAAAAACCAATAAGCAATTGCAATGCACACCGCCGCCCCGGTGGCCATCGACAGGGGTGCGGCAAAAAAATAAAACCAATCCGCAACGGCAGCCCCCGCCCACTCCAGGAAAAGTATCGGCGTGATTTCCCGCACGAACTGCGGCGCGGTTCGGGCGAGGGAGGATAGCTGCCACAGCAGCACGACATTGCATACCAACACCACGTTGATAATCACCGAGAAACCGTAGTAGAACTCCCAGTAGCTGCGCATCGTGCCCATGAAGTCAAACTTGCTGGCGCGCATGGCCTCAAGCACGGCGACCTCGGTGGGCCCGTGCTGGGGCCCGGACAGCATGGCCCCGGCGGTGTGGCCGAGCAAATGCAGGAACAGGATGATGGCGGCAAGTCTGAGGAAAACGGTCGCGTTCATTGTGGCTCCAATAAAAATCAAGCGGACTGAATAGATTTTTCGTTCAAACTGGCGTGGCTCAAAGCGGCCAGTTTTCGGCCTTGGTGCGCTTGGGTAGCACGAAAGCAAGCCTGTCCAAAATTGCGTAGATGATGCGTATTCCCAGCTTGGGTCTCCCCGTTTCGACCACGGCCTTCAGCGTGTTCATGATCATGTGTCCGCCCGACTGCATTTCCTTCGCGGTCTTGGTGCCGATCGGCATGCGGTCGACGGTCAATCTGCATTCAACGCCCTCCGGCAGCTGCTTCAGCTCGTAGATCACCTCGCACTCCGGATCGTCGTACTGGGTGAAACGAAAGGTGTGTGCAAATTTCGTTGGAGGATCGTATGCAGTGATTTTCCCCACCACCATGACGTTGGTTCCGCCCCGCGTGCGCATCTGTACCGTCTGCCCGACGGCCATGGTCTGCGCATGCAGCCAGGCATTGAACACGGCCGCCTGCGGCTCGCCTTGTTTTGTAAGCTCGTGCCAGACCCGGTCTATGGTTCCGTTGATCACAATGCGAAATATCGCTCTGTTGGCGGTACTCATGCGCTCTCCCTATTTTTCAACCAGACCCTTCAACCGGGTCAGCCCCTTGGCGAAATGACGGCCGTACTCATCGGTCCACATTTCATATATTTGCTGTATGGGCACCGCGTTGAAGTACAGCAGCCGCTCGCGGCCGATTTTTTCCGAGACGACCAGGTTGGCGGACTCCAATACATCCAGATGTTTCAGCACGCCGATCCGGGACATGGCAAAACGGCTGGCCACGGCCTGCACATTGCAACCCGGCGCGCTGCGGATGGCCTGAAGTATTTCCCGCCTCGCCTGGCTGGCAAGCGCCTGGAAAATCAAATCAAGCTGGTCTTGGTCCACGGTTTCCATAAGTAACCATATGGTTACTTATTAAAGTCACGCTGTCAATAGGCCGTGCTCGATAAGAGCCGTTGCTGAAAAACCAGCCACTATTTCCGCACAATTGCGTGCGACGATAAGCCATGCGCCGATATCACGCCGCCTGCCTGTTGCTGTGCCTGCTGCTATGCCTATTACTCTCGGATTGCGCAACCAAACCCTACACAATCGCCACCGCGCCGCAAGCTGTGGGGCCGCGCGCCAACCGCGTCTTTGCCGTCGGCCACGGCTGGCATGTCGGGCTGATACTGCCTAGCGAAGCATTGATCGCGAAACTGCCCGAACTCAAAAGCCGCTTCCCCAACGCGAGCTATCTTGAAATCGGCTGGGGAGACAAGGGCTTTTACCAGGCGCAGGAAATCACTACCGGGCTGACGCTGCAGGCCATGTTCTGGTCCAGCGGCTCGGTATTGCACGTGGTCGCGCTTCCGCCCTCGCCAAATGTGCCCTACGACTATTTCACTACCAGCGATATTGTCGAGCTATGCGTTTCGGAACAGGAACTGTCGGCGTTGATCGAATTTGTCAGCCTTAGTTTTCACAGAGATGCGGAAAGCCATCTCATCAAAATGAGGCCCGGCATTTATGGAGATAGCCAGTTCTACGAAGGCGAGGGCCGCTATTTCGCCATGAATACCTGCAACAAATGGGTGGCCAAGGGGCTAAGCAGCATGGGCTACGGAATCGACCCCACCTTCAAGCTGACCTCCGCGAGCGTGCTGGACTGGTTGAGGGCGAGCGGGCACCTGGTAAAAGAGGGCAAGAACGGCGTCATTACCGCACCGTTGGGCGGTAATGCGATGTGCGTGAACAAATAGCGAATCAAGAAACGGCTTTCGCATCGCCGATCCGGGTTCAGCGCTATTTGTTGCTCACCGCCGGTCGCGTGTCGATAGCGGCTATCGCCTTTCGCGTGCGCGCCGCCGTGTCCTCGCGCACCGGTGCCCCGTGCGCGGGCACTACAATGGCCGGCGGGAATTCTTCCAGAGCCGAGCAAATGGATTTCAGCCAGTTCGCGCGGTTTTTCACATAAACGAATTCCGGTTTCGCGTTGGCGCGATAGCCAAGCCCGCTGCCGGCCAGCCTGGACAGCATGCGCAGCCACCAAGCCTGGTCGGACGGCCCGCTGTTCGAAAACAGATCGCCCATCCACCATATATGCCCCGCCGTTGAGGGAATTCGCAGCACCACGTCCGGGCTTTTCATTCCCGCCGGCAGGACGATATGCATGGGCAGCAGCCTGGCTGCGCAATCTTCGAGGGCGAGATAGTCGATATCTGGCGCCCTCTTTACCAAATGCTCATGAGAACCGCGCGGGGCGCAACTCAGCGCCTGCGGAAATCTTTTGCGCCACTCTGGTTGGCCCAGATTATGAAATTTGTTCGGCGCGATCAGCACGCAGACCCCGCCTTGTCGCTCCAGCGTATCAAAAACCTCGGCTGGTGCGCCCGTAGGCGGGCTGACCACCGCGAAGGACCCGTCCATCAACTTCACCGCCAGCGCATTCGCTGTGCCGGGGCCGAAGGAATAGGTAAGCCACTGAACGCTGCCATCCGGTATCAAGGGGTTCCATTTGTATCGTTGCGCAGTGCTCTCCATTCATCGGGCCTAAAAGATTGGGATGCCGTTATGGTAAGGGCAAAGATGGCGCTTACGCGGTTCTCGTATAACGTAATATCAAATTGGTTTCCCAAGACTTGCCGCCGTCGGTTGAAAAAGCCTGTTCCCATTGCGCGACACCCGGCGAGACCGGCGAAAACATGCCGCGCACCTTGATCGGCTTACTTTCAAACGTGTCATCGGAATAGAACGTCCCCACGCCGTTTTTGAAGCGGCCGATTGCCGGCGTATCGATGACGGTGGGGTATTGCCCATCCAGGTACCAGTCGGCCCAATGGCCGGCCTTGGCATCGAAGGCACGAATGCCCACGCCGCGAAACGGGCCGCCGGGGCGGTTGACGACGCTGTCGTTGTAATTGGCTATACCCCCCAGGAGCGGCCGGCAGTCGGTGGTGCCGTCGTACTCCATCCATTCATTGTTGCCCGCCAGCCGCACTTTCAGCCGGCGGTGTCTGACGTGCCAGGTGCCGAGGAAGAAATCAAAATCATGCTTCGGATCAGTAACACCGGCCACCGGTTTTGTAACGGCGTCTGTTACAGCGCCGTTGGCGCTGCGCAGGGCCATCAGCGTAGGTAGAGCGGCCAGAGACAACTGCATCAGGCGGCGACGGTCGAAATTTTCGGACATGCATTACTCCTGCGGGGATGGGTTTCATGCACCGCCACGTTGGCGGCACGGGGCGGCTTGGCTTGCTTCTGCCTTCAGGCTTTCCTTGTGAAATCGGTGATCCAGTTGACCTCCCAGGTCTTGCCACCGTCCGCCGAGCAGGATTGTTCCCAGCGCGCCGTTTTCGCGGTAATGCCTGTCCAGCGCACACGAGTCTGAATGGCGCGTCCATCCAGCGTGTCGTCGCCGATGAAGATACCGACACCGTTTTCAAATCGGCCACGAACGGGTTCCCCGATGGTCGGATAGCGTGCGTCCAGCCACCGGCTATACCATTGCTTGGTGGCCGGGTCGAAGGAGCGTATGCCGACGCCGCGCACGGTTCCGCCCGGCATTTCCATGACGTTATCGCCCACATTGCCGAATCCACCCAGAACCGGCCAGTTGACCAGAGTGCCACCGAAGGTATCCCAGTCCTTGTTCCCAACGAGCCTCTTACGCAGCCGCCGGTGACTGGCGTTCCAGCTGCCGACCAGAAAATCCCAGTCGCGGTTGGCGCCGGCCAGGCGCGGCAGCGGCGTCGGCGTGGCGGAGGTGAGGGTGAAATAATTGCGCCAGTTAACCTCCCAGGTTGCGCCCTCGTCAGCGGAAAAGGCTTGCTCCCAGTTGGGCTGCGCGCTATGAATATCCAGCCAGCGAAAACGCACGGTGATCGGGCGACCGTTGAACGTGTCCCGCGTGGCGAAGGTGCCGGTGTCGCCCTCAAACCTGCCCATGACGGGCGGGGTGCCGATGTTGGTCGGATCGCGTCCATCCAGCCACCAGATGGACCATTTGCCGGTCTCCGCGTCAAACGCGCGGATGGTAATGGCGCGATACGATCCGCCCGGCAGCTCCAGCAGATTGTCGTCTATGGTTCCCAGTCCGCCCATGGTGAGCCACAGCGCGCTCTTGCCCGAAAATTGATCCCAGTGCGTATCGCCAGCCAGGCGTTCGCGCAGCCGCTTGTGCTTCACATCCCAGTTGCCCACCAGCCATTCCCAGTCGCGCGTAGGGTCGGCGGCTTTTGCGGCGCCGCTGGGGGAACTGTGCGCCGTGGAATGCGCAGCAGCACCGCCGGACACGCCCAGGATTGCAGCTGCGGGATACGACGTCAGCAGTACGTTAAATGCGCGACGCGATGCGGAGATGGTCTCGCCATGCGCCGGGTTTATTTCGTCGCCGGCGGCGGTTGAAAGAAGGGAAAGTTCACGATCAGGCATTTAGAGCTCCAGGGGCTGAGATGCGAAAATGCTACGATCCGCATTTTGGCAATCAACGTGAGCGCCCGACCACTCAAATATCGGCATGAAGGCCAAGGCAAACTTAAGGGTGACGATCTAAAGCTGCCCTCGCTGCCTTCGATTCGCGCCTTCGAGGCCGCCGCGCGTCTGGGCAGCTTTGCCAAAGCGGCGACGGAACTCGATATGACCTCGGCCTCGGTCAGCTACCACGTCCGGCGTCTGGAGCAGCACATAGGTGTGCGCCTGTTCCTGCGGCATGCGCAGGGTGTTGAGTTGACGCCCCCCGGAGAATTGATTGCGGCAGAGGCCTTGAACGCCTTTGCCACTCTGCGTGCCTGCTTTATCAAGGCAGTCGACGCCGATGCATCGCGGCTTAGCGTCACCGCCTTGCCGACCTTCGGCACCTCGTGGCTGGCGCCCAGGCTGGGGAAATTCCGTGCCAGGCATCCGGGGATCGCACTCGAACTCGATTTGTCGGCCGACGCGCACGATCTGACTGAGGGCCGCTTCGACGCCGCCATTCGTAACGGGCACGGTCGCTGGCCGGGGCTGCGCGCGGTTCAACTTTTCCCCAGCATTTTCATGCCGCTTTGCGCGCCGAAATTGAAGGACGCGGTAAAGCGTATCGCCGATCCGCGCATCCCGCTGGAGGTTCCGCTACTCGGTCGTGCCGATTGGTGGGCCTTATGGTATCGGGCATTAGGCGTCAATCCGCCCGCGCTTGCCGATAATCTCGGCACGACGCTATCCGCCGAACATCTCGATATCGCAGCGGCTGTCGCCGGACACGGCGTCGCCATCGGCTCGCCTATTTTGTTTCGAAGCGAAATCGACGCCGGCAGATTGGTGCCCGCACACGACTTGGTGGTCGGCGACGGCAAGTCTTTCTGGATGGCCTCCCCCGTGGCCAAAGATACGCGCCCAAAAATCGCCGGCTTTCGCGAATGGCTTTGCGATGAAGTCTCCAGCGAACTCCCCGCCGTACAGACGTTTATCCGCAGGGCGGTGATGCCTTAAAAGCGGCGGCGCCGGCTTACTGAAAATGTTTGCAAGCCTGCGGTTGCGGCGTATGATTTCCCCAGCACCTGCGGGTGCTCCATGTAAAAGAACGAAAACAAGTGGCGCCGGGCAAAGAACCCGGCCGGGAGGCGACGATGAGGGAACAGGGTCCTTGGGGGCGCCGGCTGGGTGTGGGCTGTCTGCTCGCCGGCTGGTTGATCGCCGCTATGCCGGCATTCGCCGGCCCGGCCGATTGCGACGGTGAACTGACCGAAGACCAAAAAACCCAGCGCGGCTATTGCGAAACGCATGTATTTTGCGGCTTCGTCTTTTCCATATTCGATAGCTGTGTGGCCACCAAGAAATGGCTGAACGCCCTGCCGTTCAGCAAAAGCGGCAGCAGCATCAGCAATGACTCGGTGATAGACGCCGTCAAAAACATGCGCTCGGCCGACCTGTCGACCGATTCGGATGCGCCGACATTTTCCGATTGCCTGCCGACCGGCTTTGACCGCTCGCGCTGCCGCATCTACCTCGGCATCGACAAGGCGCCGATAAAAGTGGCTCCGGCCCCGTATGTACCCCCGCCGGTCTCGCCGGATACCGAGCGGCGCGGCCGTGTGTTGGCCCTGTACAAGGAGGCGGAGAATTCGCGCGCCCGGCTCGGCAGCCCCTTCGGCGATACCGTCACCGCGCTTAACGATTGTATGGAGTCGCGGCAATACACCTACCGCGACAAGCGTTGTGCGGAAGCACAGCGAGCAGTGCAGCGTTGCAATGAGTTTCGCGACGATTGGCTTAAACGCAAGGCCACCGTGCTGGCGGACATCAACCAGGCCGAGCCCGGCGTAGGTGAGGACTACACACCCGGAACCTCACGCCTGCGCGGCCTGGGCCGGCAGGCCAACGCCACCGAGATGTGGAACGACACCGTGCGTGGATTGAAATCGCTGGAAATCGGGTCCTGTCCTGCCACCTTGCCCAATTCCAATCTGACTCCCGAGCAGGCGCTGGCGCAGTGGGATGCCGAAGACAAGGGCTTGCCGCCGAAACCGCTGACCAATCCATTCAAAACACCGCCCACCCCCACGCCGAACCCCCAACCCGCTGGCCCGGCCGGCAACGGCCAACCGGCTGATCCTCCAACGCCTCAGCCGGCGCCCAGCAGCGGCAGCGGCACGTACGGCAATCCGGGCGGTTCCAATAATCCCGCTTCTAGTCAAACGCCCGGCAGCGGTGCAGGCAACAACGCGCAGAATGATCCCAACAGCCCGTCGAGCAGCAGCCATTGCGTGCCGGATGAAGCACTGGTCCGGCGATACGTCGAAGTGCAGCATCAGTGGGTTGCAGGCAAGAGCGCTTTCCGACAAACCACATTTGAGGAAGCAATGAAGCGCTTCACGGATGCGGTGACCAGAACGGAGTCTTCCAGCCCGGAAACCCTGCAGAGCTATATTGATAGAGACGCACCCTGGGTGGCGCAAAACCGTAGCTCACCGGCGCTGCATACGCGCATGGTCATTGCCGAGGGTGACATCAACACCCAAATAAGCCGTTGCATTATCGCCAAGGCGCAATACAAAGCATCAGCGGGCCGAAACGCGCAGGGCAAACCGGCCGGCAACGCCCAGAATGCTGCGGGCGGTGCAAATAACCTAGGTGCAAATAACACAAGTGCAAACGCCGGCGGCGCCGGCGCGCCCGGCAGTTGCAAGGGCGCCTACGACCGGCAGGAAGCCGAATTCGACGCCATCAACAAGCGCAACCCCAAATCCAATTCCGTCATCCCGCAATTGCAGACGGTCATGTACATGCTCAAAGAGCGCATGGCCTTGCTGGACCAGTATTGCAAGGGTCAGCCGCAATATGGCGAATACGCCAGTGTGCAAAATTCCTATAAACAAAGCTTGGCCGCGTGCAGGGGCATGGCTACCAGCGACAGTCTGTGCGTGCCGCGCCTGGCCTGGTAATGCCGGCAAAAAAATCGACGATCAAGGGAACGAGACCATGTTGAAAAAACTCTGTCTGTTTATTTGTCTGAGTATGGGTGCGTCGCTTGCTCACGCCCAGGCGATCTCGGCGGTGAAGTTTTCCGTGACCGAGGGCCTGACCGGGCAGCCGGTGGAAGTGTGGCCGGAATTCAGCGGTCCGCAAAGCAGCCGGGGCGGCGAGTGCGCCCTTTTTATCAGCTTTGGCGACGGCGGTACTCAGCAGGTGAAAATCGATCCGGCCAAGCCGCCGGTCAAGGCCGGGCATATCTATCAGACCGCCGGCAATTTCACCGTTACCATCGAAGGCAAAACCATTTTTCGCGGCTTCAACAGCACCAGCGCCTGCGATGGCAATGCCCATAGCGCCACGCTGACCGTGCGCGACGCCAAAGTAGCAGCGCAGGAAGCGGAGAAAAAAGCGGCCGCCGAGCGCGCCTCTGCCGTCGATCCCACCGCCCGGCTGTTGGTCCTGGCGCAAGTCGCCGCACAAGCAGGGGTGGCTGCGCAAAAAGCCGGGCAGAACGCCGACGGCCTCGATGCCCGTGCGCAGGCGCAGGCCACGCGCGAGTTCGACAATGGGCTCGGTAAATTGAACGCGGGCCAGCTATTTGCCCTGGCCGATCAGCTCAACGCCCAGAACCTTCCCGACTACGCGCGCATGGCCCTGCGCAAACTGGTGATCCAGTATTCCGAACATCCGCTGGCCGCCACCGCTGCCAAGATGCTGGCGGATAGCGCCACCGCCAAGGCGCCCGCCCCTGCCTCCCCTGCTGCTGCCGCGCCGGCCGCACCCGCCAAGGCCGGCGACGCCGAGGCGCGCGTTATTCAGCAGCAGGAAGAGGAAATGCAGCGCCTCGCCGCGCAGCGCGCCCAGGCGGAAAAAACCGCCGCCCCCTCTGCCGCGAAACCGGTAAAGAAATTGACGCCCGAAGAGTGCACGGTAGCGGTCAAGAAAGCCACGGTGCAGGTCGATGCGGTCGAAAAAGCTGCGCCCTGGGATACGCGCAAAACCACCAACAAGCCCCTGGAAGCCAAGTTCACCCTCTATGCTTATACCGAGGCCCTGGCCCTGATGGAGCAAGGCTGCAAGTTCAGCGGCATCGCGGACGTTGCCCAAGCCAAACAGATGCGCGACGAGGGGGTGGCCGAGTGCAAGAAATATTTCTCGAAAGCCGAGGATTGCGTGGGCAAAAAACCCTGGTGATATTGCCGCGCCGGATTATTCCGGCGTAAGCTTCGGCGGCTGGCCCAAGGGGTCGTTTACAAGGTAGCCGCCGTGAAAGAACTGGACTACGTTCGCCTGATGGCCTCGTACAACGAGTGGATGAACGCAAAATTGTACGAAGCCGCGCTGACCCTGCCCGAGGCGGAGTTACGTGTGGACCGCAAGGCCTTTTTCGGGTCCATCCTCGGCACCCTGAATCATATCGTCGTCGCCGACACCATCTGGCTGAAACGCTTCGCCCATCACCCGGCGAATTTCGCGGAACTCTCCCCCATGCACGGCCTGCCGGCGCCGACCGCACTGGAGCAAATCCTGTTCGCGGATATCACCGCCCTGCATGCGCACCGCAAAATGCTCGATCAGATCATCATCAAATGGGTAGCAACTATTGAAGGCCCCGAGCTGGACCATGTGCTGCATTACGCCAACATGAAAGGTGTGGTTTCGGACAAGCGTTTTTTTCACCTGATGATGCATTTTTTCAATCACCAGACCCATCATCGTGGCCAGGCGTCCACCCTGCTGTTCCAGGCGGGGGTCGATGTAGGCGTCACCGATCTGATGATGCTGATCCCCAATCAACCCCCGGAATAGCGGTAATCCGCCCGCGGGGCAGGCGAGCGCGGAAATATTTCAAAAATTCAAAAATAAGCGCCGCCGGCCCCGTCGTCAGTAAACCGGCCATACCACTTGCCGCTGCAAGAAGCATAGGGCATGCATACCAGTGCGGCGCGGCAGAAAAACGCTACCGCCCCGCCCGGAATTCGACCCTTGCGGATGCCCAACCAGGGGTGTCCGCGCGCAGCGTCCTATGGGATGATGATCGCAGAGCGGAGGCTGGCCCGGGAGGGGTGCCAGGCAGTTCCCGCCGGTGCAGTAGTGTCGAGACCTCATCTCAAGATCGGGACCGCCATGAAACTCAAGCACAAAGCCCTGTTGCTGACGGGATTCGTCTTTTCCGCCTGCGTGGTGATCGCCTTTGTCGGCCTGTTGGCGCTGAAACAGGCGGCCAACAACGACAACGAAGCGCGCGTGAAGCAGCTGATGCTAAGCGCCGCCGCCACCATCGCCACCATGGAAAATCTTGCCGCCTCGGGTGCGGTCAGCGAGGAAAAGGCCAAGGAAATGGCCACCGCGGTTTTGCGCGAAAACAAATACCACGCGTCCGAATACTGCTTCGCGGTGGACGAGAAGCTGAATTTCGTCGCCGCGCCGCTGGACCCGCAATTGCACGGCACCAGCTTCAACGACTTCAAGGACGATAAGGGCCGCAGCGTCGGCAAACTGGCCGTGGCCGCGCTGGAAAAATCCGGTGGCAAGCTCACCACTTACGAGTGGGATTCCTATAACCCCGCCACCAATGTGAAAGCCACCATCGTTTCGGTTGCCGTACAGTCCCCGCGCTGGAAGTGGATTGTCGGTAACGGCCTTAGCGATGCGGAGGCAAACGCCCGTTTTTTTGCCAGTGCCAAATGGATGTTGCTGTTAAGCGTCGCGGCCAGCGGCCTGGTGCTGCTCGCACTGCTGCTGGCGGTGTATCAACTGGTGAGCGCGCTGGGCGGCGAACCGGAAATGGTGGTGCGCAAAATCCAGCGTATCGCCGACGGCGACCTCACCGAAGAGCAATGGGCCGAAGGGGAGCAGCGGCCGCTGCCCAATAGCATCCTGGCGGTGGTGGACGGCATGCGTGCCGCGCTGCAACGCGTGCTGCGCGCGGTGGCGCAATCGGCCGAGTCCATGCATGTGGCCAGCCACGAAATCGCCAGCGGCAACCGCGAATTGTCCAGCCGCACCGAGGAGGCGGCCGACAGTCTGCAGCAATCGGCGTCCGCTCTGCAGCAATTGAGCGAAACCGTGGGCGCCAGCGCCGCCAGCGCGGTGCAAGCCGGGGAGAAAGCCATTGCCGCGTCAGATGTCGCGGTACGCGGCGGCAGCGTTGTTTCCCAGGTGGTCACCACCATGGACGGCATCAACGCCAGCTCGCGGCATATCCGCGACATCATCGGCGTCATCGACGGCATCGCCTTTCAGACCAATATTCTTGCCCTGAACGCGGCCGTAGAATCGGCGCGCGCCGGCGAGCAGGGGCGCGGCTTCGCGGTGGTGGCGGGCGAGGTGCGCATGCTGGCCCAGCGCAGCGCGCAGGCGGCACGCGAAATCAAGGAGCTCATCACCGAATCGGTGGGCCGCGCCGACGATGGACTCGGCATGGTCACCAGCGCCGGCAAGACCATGCAAGAAGTGGTTGATGCGGTGTTGCGCGTATCCGACTCAATCCGCGAAATCAGCTCGGCGAATATGGAGCAAAGCGCCAAGCTGAATGTGATCAACCGCGAAATCCATCGCCTGGAAGCGATCACACACCAGAATTCCGCGATGGTTGAAGAGTCCGCCGCCGCCTCGATGATGCTCAAAAATCAAGCGGAGAGACTGCGCGAGTTATTGCTGGCCTTTCAGGTGTAAGACCGATAATTCCCGTTCAGCGCTTGGCCTTGGCTTCCGCCACCGCCTTGGCCAGTTCCTCGCCGCTCTTGTAGTGCGGCACGCGAAACACCAGGCGCTTGTATCGCTGCGCGAAGCTGTTGCTACCCTGCACTTCTTCCGCCCAGTATTTTTGCGCCAGCGCCAGATTGCCCTTCTGGTCCAGCAAAAAGGCATCCATCGATCCCTGGCCGCCGAAAATATAGACCTTGCTGTCTATCATTTTCCAGACATTGCCGTCGCCACCCCAGGGGATGCCGTAGACGATGCCGTTGGCGCAGTAGCCGCCGAATTCGGGCAGATACTTGGTCGGCTCCTTGTCAAACAGGGCCTTGTGCTCGGCCGAGGCGAACTGGAAGGTGATGCCCTGGTAAACGGTGCGAAAGGACGGGCTGCCCATGGCGTCTTTGTTATCGACGAAATAACTCACCACGTCGTAGCCTTTCAGCATCAGGGCATTGCCCTCGGCGTCGGGCGTAGCGTTGGCGGGTTTGTAGGTGCCGCCGGTGTTTTGCGCGCTCATGGCGCCGCAGCCGGAAAGCAGTGCCACCGCTGCGAGCAGCAGGCAGGCGCCGGCAAATCGAATGAATTTCATAGGGCCTCCGGAAAAACAGGTTGGGACGTATTCCGCATAGTACAGCGCTTTTTCACTAGCCCCGATCGAAACCGGCAGCGGCAACTACGCACTTTTTAAACGGGGTACAGGGCCGGTTTATTCCCCTGGGGAACGCAGCGTGCACCGCGCGGTCACAAAGGTAGCGCATCTGTAAGCGCGCGCCATCCGTATCGACCAATAGAGAGCGATCCGTTTATCCCAAGAAATTGACCATCCGGCAGAGCAGCAATTCCGGATAACATCTCGCCTTACACCCTATGCCGCGCGCCGCACCAAGCCGGCACCCATTTATTCGAAAAACCATGCTGATCAGAATCCACAACGGCCTGGAAACCCCGGCCCCTTCCGAAATCAATTCACGCGAGACCTACGAAAACCGACGCGGCTTTCTGAAAGCCATGGCCGCCGGTGCGGCGGGCGCAGGCCTCGCCGGCTGGGCGACGCGCGACGCGCTTGCGCAGGTGAAGGCGCCGGGAAAGTTGCCTGCGCTGCCGAACACTGCCAGCAAGGTGCCGGGTGCGATGGTGTTCGACAAGCTGAACAGCTACGAAGACGTGACCAGCTACAACAACTTCTACGAATTCGGCACCGACAAGGACGAGCCGGCGATGTACGCGCACACCCTCAAGACGCGGCCCTGGACGGTGTCGGTGGAAGGAGCGGTGCTGAAGCCCAAGGTGTTCGATATCGACCAGTTGCTGAAACTCTCGCCCATGGAGGAGCGCATCTACCGCCTGCGCTGCGTGGAAGGCTGGTCCATGGTGATTCCCTGGGTAGGTTATTCGCTGAGCGAATTGATCAAGCAGGTGCAACCCACTGGCAACGCCAAATTCGTACAGTTCGTCACCCTGGCCGACCGCAAGCAAATGCCGGGTGTGGCGTCGCCGGTGTTGCGCTGGCCCTACACCGAGGGCCTGCGCATGGATGAAGCCAATCATCCGCTCACGCTGCTCACCTTCGGGCTCTACGGCGAGGTGCTGCCCAAGCAAAACGGCGCACCGGTGCGCGTCGTCGTTCCGTGGAAATACGGGTTCAAGAGCGGCAAGTCCATCGTCAAAATCCGTTTTGTCGAGCAGCAGCCCGCCACCGCCTGGAACGACTCCGCCCCGCAGGAGTACGGTTTCTATTCCAATGTAAACCCCAACGTCGATCATCCACGCTGGAGCCAGGCCAACGAGCGGCGCATCGGCGACGATGGCTTGCTCAAACGCAAGCGGCCCACCCTCATGTTCAACGGTTACGAGGCGCAGGTCGGGCAGATGTACGCCGGCATGGATCTCAAAAAATATTTCTAAGCTGCAAGTGGCACGCGATCTCACGCAGCGCATCCTGTTTCACCCTGCCGCCAAGGCGCTGCTGTTTCTGGCGTGCCTGCTGCCCTTTGCCTACCTGCTATGGGCCGCCATCAACAACCAGCTGGGCGCCAATCCCGCAGAGGCGCTGAGCCGCGGCACCGGCGACTGGACCCTGCGCTTCCTGTGCATCACCCTGGCCGTCACGCCCCTGCGGCAGCTGACCGGACGCGGCGAGTTGCTGCGCTTCCGGCGCATGCTGGGTGTATACACCTTTTTCTATGCCACGATTCATTTGCTGGCCTACGCCTGGTTTGATATGGGCTTTGATCTAGGCGACATACTTCACGATATTCCTAAGCGGCCCTTCATCCTGGCGGGCTTCAGCGCCTTCCTGTTCATGGCGCCGCTGGCCGCCACTTCCTTCAATCGCGCCGTCAAGACTCTGGGGGCGGCACGCTGGCAGCTGCTGCACCGGCTGGTTTATGCGGTGGCCGTGCTGGGCTTGCTGCACTTCTGGTGGATGCGCGCCGGCAAACACAACTTCGCGCTGCCCAGCGTGTACATCGCCATCGTCGCCTTCCTGTTCGGCTGGCGTATCTGGTATAAATTCAGGGCCAGGCCGGTTAAATAAGGCGCGGCGAAAACATCAGGGAGCAAGCCGAATGAAAACCAAAACCTCGGGTGAAGTGAAAGACGGCGCATTCTGCACCGTCATCGGCGGCACGCACAAGGGTAAATCCGGCACCGTGCGCGATATCAACACCAGCAAGACCGGGGCCGTCACCATTACCGTGGTGCAAAAAAACGGCGAGAGGTTCAAGACCCTCGCCAAGAACGTCACCGTCTAAATCGAAAACCAGGCCGGCCGCTGCTGCGTGCGGCGCAGCAGATTCAGCCAGGGGTTGGTTTGATCGGGCCTGGCGCTGCGCCATTGGGTGGGCGATTGGCCGGTAATCGCGCGCAGCGTGCGCGACATATGCGCATGATCGGCAAAACCGGATTCCGCCGCCACGCGGGTGAAGGATTTTCGGCCGCAGACGATTTCCAGCCAGGCCTGTCTTGCGTGCAGTTCCAGACGAAAGATCGAAGGGGATACGCCATACGCCGCCTTGAAGCCGCGCGAAACCGTTTCCGCACGCAGGGTATGCCGGGCCGCCCAGTCGCCCAGGTTCAGCCAGGCGTCTGCGGCCAGATCGGCCGCAAGTAGATCAGGCCAGTCTTCGCTGAGGCGCGGTGCGCGGGGTGCGTCACACAGTTGTTCCTGCAGCGCACGCGTGGCGTCACGCACATTGGAGCTAGCGGCATCCACAATTTCCTGGGGGCGCTCAACACGGAACGCCCCTTCGCATTTGCCGGCGTCGCCGGCAATAGGCCAGGGCAGGCGCAGCAAACGCACGCCCTTGGACAGCATCTTGTTTTGATGAGTATCCAGGGCGCGATGAATCAGCACATCGCCCGGCAAAGTATCGACACGCCCGCCATAGCCGATTTCGCGAAACGAGCCCTCCAGCACCAGCGTGGCATAAGGCTCCAGATGGCGGTGCCTGGGCATATCGAAACCGGGCCGCAGACGTTCGACGCCGGCAGCCACGCTGCGCAGGGTGCTACTCATGGCGCCGGCCTTTCATATAAGCGGATGGCAGTGGTGTCAGACCCGGGATGGCAAAGATTATATGGTGGGCCTTGATTGGGCAAGGTCATGGCGGTGCCGGGCTGATGAACATGCGCACCGCGCCCACCGCCAGCACCACACCCAGCGCATAGCGCAAATACTTCGCCGGAAAATCCTGCGCGAAGGTTGCGCCCAGGTATCCACCCAGTGCCAGACCGACTGCGCTCAGCAAGGCAACCCGCAGATCGAAACTGCCGGATTGGTAATAGGGCAGAAATGGCAGGAAGGTAATGGGAATGGCCGAGATCAGCAGGGCCGTGCCCTGCGCATGGTGCTGCTCCAGGCCGAACAGAAATATCAGCACCGGCAATAGCAAGGCACCCCCGGTGCCAACCAGGCCGACGACGATGCCGAGGCCGAAGGTGACCAGCAGGATGAACGTGCTACTCCAGGACATTTTTTACCATCACGGCTAAAAGCGAAGCCCTAGACAATGCCGCCTGCCGCAAAATTTGTCTTGAAGCGGATTGACGCCCAGCGGCAAAGGTCAATCCGGTTCAAGACGTGAGCGGCGGGAGGTGGAAAACTGTTTCAGACTGGCAAGGAGGGAATGGGTATGAGGACTTGGACAAAGAATGTCGCGGCGGCATCGCTGGCCGGCTTGATGGCACTCACCGGCGCTCCTTGCCTGCACGCGCAAACCACCAAGGCGAGCGACAAGCAAACCAACGAATTAAAACGCATCACGCAAAAGATGGCCGATGCTGTGGCCATCGGCGACAAGGAAACGTGGGATCGCTACACCGATGCCAACCTGGTTTATGTGGACGAGAACAACGTTGTCAAAGACAAGAAAACCCTGTTGCAGGAACTGGTCCCGCTACCGGAAGGATTTTTCGGCCGTATCGCCGTCACCGAATACTCGGCGCGCTATTTTCCGGGAGGCGCCGTCGCCACCTACATCATGGAAGAATCGGAGATCGTCGAGGGCCAGGCCATACACGCCCGCTACCGCGAAACCGATACCTGGGTGCGGAGTGGAATAGGCCGCGGGGCCAACTGGAGAATCATCGCCTCGCAGGTGCTCGCCATCCCCAAAGATCCGCCGGCCATCTTCTTGCCAGCGCAAACGCTGGATCAGTATCTGGGCAGGTACGCGCTTAGCGACAAGACCCAGGTGGAAATACGGCGCGAAGGCGATCACTTGGTGGCCTCGCGAGCGAACGCCAAACCCAGGGTAATGCTGGCCGAGGCGCCCGATGTGTTTTTCACGCCGGGCAGCCCCCGCGAACGGCGGATATTCACTCGCGCCGGAGATGGTGGCGTGAATGGATTCCGCGCCCGTCGCGAAGGGGAGGACCTGGTGTGGAAAAGAATCAGCGAGTGAGCACCGGCCCTGCTGGTTGGGCGGAACCGCCGATAAGAGAAGCCACCATCAAAACCTCGATCAAGGCCGCACAAATAAAGGGCGGCTGAAACGGCCAAATGATGGATGCCACGGCGAAGGCGCCGACCCATATGACATTGGCCCATGCGAGCCTGCGAAACAATCGATGAGGCAGGTCCGCGCTTCCGGCCAGCAACAAATTCAGCGCTCCAATGGCTACGAAGGTAATAGTCATTGCGGCCCCCAGATTTTGGAACAGGCTCAGCATGGTTGGTTTCATTCCAAGTCCGGCCGGGAGAACAAAACCCCGCAAGCCTGCCATGAGCTGCATTTCCGCGTCGTTGGCGGATCGAAAAAAGAAGCCGATGGTATGAAGCACCGCCGTAATAATGATGAGTACGGAAGCGGTTGAAAATAGACGGCGTCCGGGCTGCCACAGCGTTGATGCCATTGCGTACTCCTGGTAGTTGGTAGTGTTTATAAATGCGGACCCGGTTCAACGAACCGCCAAAGCTGCCACGATGCGCTCCCGCACACCGGCCTTGCCCGGATCACCGAGTTCCTCGAACGCCGGAACATCGGGTGGCAAGGTGACCCAGGGGTGTTTGGAGCGAATGAAATAGTGAGCGTCCGGCTGCAGGCGATCGGTCTGATCGAATACGCCCACGCCCACAAATGCCAACACGTCGCCCAGGTCCTGACGATGCACCCATAGAACGCAGCCGCAATCGGCGCAATGGGCTCGCTTGTGGTTTTTAACGCCCTGAAAGTGACTAAGCTTGCCGTCGGTGACGAGCAGGTGCCGGGTTTCGATCATGGCGACGGCGTTAAACGGGGCGCCGGTCGCCTGCTGGCAAAGGCGGCAATGGCAGCAGTGGGTGATAATGGGCGCAATTTCCATGCGGAATCGGACGTTCCCGCACCTGCAGCCGCCGGTGAGCGGTGTGAATGCAGCTTGGGTGGATTGAGTCGGTGTGGCCATGATGGTGCCTTGGTAAGTGGATGACCCCACTGGTCGCTGAACCCCATGCCGTTTCGACAATCGACGGAAAATAATCTGCGCTGTGTCGAATTCCGGTCTTGCCGAACGACAAGTCATTTTCAAACCATTACGAAAGAGAGCTTTGTCATGCGTTACGTCTGCCTGGTTTACTTCGATCCCCAAAAGGTGTTTGGTCCCAATGCGAATGCCGACTGGGTCCAGCCGGAATCGGCGGCCTATAACCAAGGCTTGCAAGCCAGCGGCCACTACGTGGCGGCCGAAGCCCTGCAGCTGCCCGACCAGGCCATGACGGTGCAAATGCGCGACGGCAAGATGTCGGCCACGGACGGCCCGTTCATGGAAACCAAGGAAATGCTGGCCGGCTTCATCATCATCGAGGCGCGCGACCTCAACGAAGCCGTGCGCATCGGGGCGGGCATTCCGCTGGCCAAACTCGGTTCGGTCGAGGTGCGACCGGTCGTGGACTTTAGTAAACCCCGCCCCGAGCTGTGAGCGTTCACTGCGCGCGCGACGCCCTGGAGGCGGTCTACCGCAAAGAATCGCGGCGCGTGCTGGCGACCCTGATCCACCTACTGGGCGGCTTTGACGCAGCGGAGGAGGCCCTTCACGAGGCCTTCGCCGCTGCGGCCGAGCAATGGCCGCACGAAGGCGTGCCGGCCAATCCCTATTCCTGGCTGGTCTCCACCGGCCGCTTCAAAACCATCGATCGCTGGCGCCGGCAGGCGCGACTGACCGCGGCCTTGCCCGAGCTGGCACTGTGGGCGGATACGGAAACCGAGTTGACCATGCCGGAGTCTATCGAGGATGACGAACTGCGCCTGATCTTCACCTGCTGTCACCCGGACCTGACGCCCGACGCGCGCATCGCCCTGACCTTGCGGGAGGTGGGCGGGCTGACCACCGAGGAGATCGCCCGCGCCTATCTGACCACGGCGCCGACCATCGCTCAGCGCATCGTGCGGGCGAAGGCAAAAATCCGCGATGAGGCCATCCCCTACGAAGTTCCATCCCCCGCCGAACTACCCGCCCGCCTCGAAAGCGCCTTGCAAGTGGTCTATCTGATTTTCAACGAGGGATATTCTGCGACCCAGGGGCCTCATCTGACGCGGGCCGACCTTTGCGCGGAGGCCATCCGCCTGGGGCGGTTGATCGTCGAGCTGCTGGACGAGCCCGAGGCCCTGGGGCTGCTGGCCCTGATGCTGCTGCACGAGGCGAGGCGGGCATCGCGCGTAGACGCAGCGGGCGACATCATCCTGCTGGAGCATCAGGACCGGTCGCGCTGGGATCGTGAGCGTATTGCGGAAGCCCGGGCCCTGCTTGAGCGGGCAAAGCAATCGCGCCGCGCCGGGCCATACTTTCTGCAGGCGGCCATCGTCGCCGTTCACGCCGGCGCTCCCAGCTTTGATGAAACCGATTGGGCGCAAATAGTGACGCTATACGATGTGCTGGATCGCGTTGCCCATTCGCCGGTCGTGGCCCTGAACCGCGCGGTTGCATGCGGCATGCGCGACGGGCCCGATGCCGGCCTCGCGGCTATCGAAGCGGTGCTTGCACAGGACGGCCTCGATGGTTATCACCTGGCCCATTCCGCGCGCGCCGACCTGCAGCGCAGGCTGGGTCTCGTCGACGCGGCGCGCCGCTCGTACCTGCGCGCGCTTGAATTGGTGGACCAGCCTGCGGAGCAACGCTTCCTGCAGGCCCGCCTGGCGCAACTGCCGGGGTGACGGCGAGCGTACCGTCGCTTGCGGTCCCGTACTGTTTTTATGCCGCCGGGCTTGCTACCTTCACGCTCTTTTCCAGGAACTCGACCAACAGTGCATTGAACTTGGCCGGCTGGTCGTAAAACACGGCGTGTCCCGCGCCCTCGACAACAGCCTTGCTTGCCTTTGCAATCGGCTGTTGGGCCTGTTCATTCCGGTCCCCGGCTGTGCCCGCGATAATTATCAGGGTGGGGGCATCCATGCGTTTAATCGACGGGCGATAGTCTTTGCTGAACTGGTCAAGCACCAGATTCGCAACGCCTACGCTGCTGGGCGTTTGCATCGCGGCTGACACTATCGTGTTCAGCTCATTCGGCGACAAGGGCTGCTTGAAAATATACGGCATCATTGCTTCTAGATATTGGCGTTGCGCGCGGACGTACACCTGCATCCGTCCCAATTCCTCGGCCGCTGCACGAGGATCGATGCCGGCGGCTCCGGCCGATACCTGCGCATCGACCAGTACGATGCCGCCGATCTCCCCGGCGCCGGATTTCAGTACATAGGCTGCCACGTCCTGAACGCCTTGCGACCAGCCGACGATAACCGGCTTTTTGAGGTGCAGCTCTTTGATCAGATTCGCGATATCTTCGCCCCTATCATCCGGACTGTTCGAATGATTGAGAATCGTTGATCGGCCTTGAGAGCGAGGGTCAAACGCCACCACATGATAGTGCTCGCTCAAATATGCGATCTGTTTGGCCCAGATATCGGCGGTGAAACACCAGCCGGGTACCAGCACGACAGTTTGAGCCTGAGGAGGGCCTGCTTCGACCACCCGTAGACTGACGCCCTCGGAAATGCGAACCAATTTATCTGACCGCGCCTGCTCGGCCGAGGCAGCGCAAGGGAGGCAAGGGACGCATAAGGCGATCAAAAATTGAGCCGCAACGGTGCGGGTTGAAATCGCTGCCAATGCTACGCGGAACCGTGTCTTAAATTTCATCGCAATACCTTCAAATGGGATGTGATCGGACGCCTGCCAGGTATCAAAGATAAGAAACATCCTGCGGCGGATTCCACCAGGCGTTGTTGCGCCCATCGCAATAACAAAGCGGGGGAGATATTGAATCGAAATTACTCCCGTGCCAAATCTTTCGCAATGCCCCATCCAGAATGGGATATTTCACACATTGCACGATGTGGTGTTCCAGCGGCGCAACGAGGCTGCGCGCGTATTACAGAGGTTCGTTGACCGGAAGGGGCCGCAACCCATACAGTGCGCGCGGCCGCGTGGAGAACCTATCGATCGCTGCCGGCTTCCGCAGATTCATGCCCCACGACCATCAGGAGCAGTCCATGCACAGCGGCAGACTTGTTTACGTCATTGGCGCCATTCTTCTCGGTCTGGTGGGAATTGGTTTCGGCGATTTCGCCCTGCAGTGGCAGCCGGTACCGGCCGGCATTCCCATGCGTACTGTGCTGGCCTATGCCTGTGCCGCCCTCCTGATCATCGCCGGCGCGGCAACCTATATACAAGTGCGCTACGCGCTGGCGCTGGGCCTGATCTATGCCCTGTGGACGCTGGTGCTGCACGGTCCACGTGTCGCGGCGCATCCCTTGAACATCGCGCCGTGGAATGCCTTTTGTGAAATTACCGCGCTGGCCTCCGCTGGCTTCGCCCTGTATCTGTCGGGCCGGGATAAATCTGCCGGAAAAATTCCAACGGCGTTACCACGCATCGCCTTCGGCGCCTGCGCCATCGTGTTCGGCTGCGCGCACTTCAGCTACCCGGTCTTTACGGCTTCCATGGTTCCGGCGTGGATTCCCTTTCCGTTGTTCTGGGCTTACGCAACCGGTTCCGGTCATCTCGCGGCAGGGCTTGCCATCGTCAGCGGACAGTTGGCGAGGCTCGCGGCGACCGTACTCTCCTTCATGATGGGATCGTTCGTACTGCTATTGCATCTGCCGCGCGTACTGGCAAAACCGGAGAGCCACGAAGAGTGGACCATGCTGGCCATCGCTACTTCGCTGACCGGCGCGGCGTGGGCCATGTCGCGCGTTTTGCCGGAGAGCGGCAAACGCTGATTCCGGCTGCGCGCGGGTCGCAACCCATTCCGCGCGTGACGTTTCTCCCACCCAAAAATGGGATGTCTTGACGATGCAACAAGCGCGCCGCATTGCATCGCGATTTTATTGACCGCCGTTTTACGCGAGGGCTACAGTCCGCGCTTCGTCGCACGATGCTGGGCTGATTACGGTGCCGATCGTGCAAATTTTTATGACGGCGTGTGTTGGTTGCGCCGCAAATCAATCGACGTCACACAAGGAGGCAAGATGCAACTGTACAAATCGAAACTATCGCTGGCCGTCGTTCGCGCAATCGGCGCAGGCGCAGTATCAACGGTGATCATTACCGCCGCACACGCACAGACTGCGCCGGCCGCGGCCGCGCCACAAGCCCTGGAGCGCATCGTCGTGACGGGCTCCAACATCCCGCGCGCCGAATCGGAAACGCCCAGCCCGGTGCAAGTCATCACCGTGGCTGACGTCAAGAATTCAGGCTATACCTCGGTCTCGGACGTACTGCGCGATATCACCGCCAACGGCCAGGGCACCCTGAACCAAGGTTTCAACCGCGCGTTCGCCGGTGGTGCCTCCGGTGTTTCACTGCGTGGCCTCACGCTGGGCGCGACCCTGGTGCTGATCGACGGCCACCGCATGGCCCCGTTCCCCCTGTCGGACGACGGCGAGCGGCCCTTTGTCGATATTTCTTCCATCCCGTTCGATGCTGTTGAGCGCATTGAAATCCTGAAAGACGGCGCATCCGCCGTGTACGGTTCCGACGCCATCGCCGGTGTCGTCAACGTAATCCTGAAAAAGGAATTCAAGGGCACAAGCCTCACCGCCGAAGGCGGCACTACACAGCACGGCGGCGGCACCACCACCCACGTGGCGTTTATGCAGGGTTTCAACGCCAGCAACGGCAACAAGGGCTTCATCTCCGCCGAGTTCCGCAAGCAGGACCAAATCCTGCTCTCGCAGCGTAACGGTGACTGGACCAACTTCAACTTCACCGGCGAAGGCGGACAGGATTTGCGCCCCGGTGCCGTCAACGGCTCGGTCTCCACACCGCGCACGCTGCAACCCTTCCTGTTTAACCCCTCTGGCGCCGGCGGTACCAATAACCTGGCAAACTTCGCCGCCGTTCCATCGACCCTGTTTCCCGCCTGCACGCCGGCGCAACTCAAGGCCGGCCAGTGCACGTACACGGACAACTACACGCAGCTGCAGCCGAAGTCGCAGAACACCAACGTCATCGGTAGCCTCACCACCAAGTTCGACGGCGACTGGGAGCTGAACCTGAAGGCCTCCTGGTTCGATAGCCAGAGCCAGCAAATGCGTGCGCCCATGAATATGCCCAACCCCGGTTTTGCCGGCATCACCACCACCGGCCCGGGCATTGTCCCCACCATTGTCAGCATTATTCCCAGCTTCACCGTTCCGGCCAGCTATCCCGGCAACCCGTTCGGCGTGGCCGCACGGGTAGTCGGTTTCGTGCTCCCGGGCCAGCCGCGCCAGGAGGACATCGAGTCGCAGTCGTACCGCTTCGTTGCAGACTTGAGCGGCTCGGTCATGAACTGGGATGTGCATGCAGCTGCGGGCTTTACACGCGTACAAACCAAAATCAATTACAGCAACTACATCAATTACGTCAATCTGTACAACGCGCTGCAAAGCACCGATCCGGCAACCCGTTTCAATCTGAACGGCAATAACAGCGCCGCGGTACTGAATCAGATTTCCCCCATGGTCACCAACACCTCTACCGATCAGCTGAACTTTGCTGAGCTGCGCGGTTCGCATGAACTGGGACAGATGGAAGGCGGCGCCGCTGCCATCAGCATCGGCATAGGCGGTTTCTACAAGGACCTGAACGCGGTGGACCCGGTGCAGAACCAGATGGGCACCATGCCCATCGCCGGCCAGTACGCGCTGGGCCAGGAAAAGGCTACCAACGCCTACGCGGAATTGGTGCTACCGGTGTTGAAGTCCCTGGAACTGGACGCTGCAGTCCGTCTGGATCACTACAACACCTACGGCAATTCGACCACGCCCAAGGTCGGCTTCAAGTGGACGCCGATGCAGGAATTCGGTCTGCGCGGCACCTACTCGGAAGGTTTCCGTGCCCCGTCGGCTACGGAAAACGGCATTGCCGGTGCGTTGTTCAGCTTCAACGCGATCCGCGACCCCATCCTCTGCCCGGCATCGCTGCCCAACGGTCAGCCCGACCCGAATAGCGCGCTTAACGTGACCGGGACCTGTTCCATGCTGCCGACCTACCTGCAGCAGACCACCAAAGACCTGAAGCCCGAAAAGTCCAAGTCCTATACCCTGGGCGTGATCCTGGAACCGATCAAGGGCTGGTCGACCACGCTCGATTACTATCAGATCAAGCTGAGCAATATGATCGTGCCGCTGTCCTCGCTGGCATCGTATAACCCGCTCAACTATCTGGTGCGCGGCCCGCAGCAAGTCGTGACCTTCAACGACGGCCACTCCGGTCTCTCCAGCGTCGGTCAGATCGCCTACGCCTATACCCCGTACACCAACGGTCAGGCCACGACGACCGCCGGTTACGATATCGAGACCCGCTACAAGTTCGATCTGGGCAGCATGGGCAAGCTGGGCACGCGCCTGCAATGGTCGCATACCTTGAAGTTCGATCAGACCCTCGATGGTCAGACCTTCGCCCTCGCCGGTACGCACGGCCCGTCCATCGTCGGTGGAGACACCGGCAATCCGCGTGACCGCGCGCAGTTCGCGTTTACCTGGGACCAGGGTCCGTTCACCGTCACCACCACCACCAACTACATCAGCAGTTACGATGTGACCGATCCGTCCGCCGGCTACGACACCTGCCAGAAATCCCTCGCAGGCTATAACCCCGGACGCTTCCCGAACGGTTACCCCACCCAGTACTGCAAGGTGAAGGAGTTCTGGTACACCAACCTGGCCGTCAACTACAAGATGACCAAGGAATGGACCTGGACCCTGTCGGTCGCCAACCTGCTGGATGCCAAACCGCCAATCGATATGCAAACCTACGGCGGCGCAGGCTCCAGCTCCAGCAGTATCGGTTCGGGCACCCCGTACAACCCGTCCCTGCATCAGACGGGCGCCGTGGGCCGCTACTTCAACCTGGGCGTCAATTGGAAGTTTTAATACCGGAAGTTCTGATGTAAGCGCCGTAGTAAGTGTTACAGCGCGCCAGCAATTGCAAAAACAAAATGGGGGCTTAGGCCCCCATTTTGTTTTGGGCGAAATAATGTTTTATTCCGCGCGCCGCGAAATATTTTTCGCGCCCGTCTCCATTCCCTGACATTTAAAACTGCATCGACATCTGCGCGCCCTCATCCGAGCGCGCGCACCGATTTGTACCCGCGTCAGTAGCGTTTTTGCCACACAACATATTTACGGGCTGTCATATTCGGCTATGAAATTGAATTTGCTTTGTTTTTTTAAAAGCACGGTCATCTCATAGTTTCGCCACACATTGCACTTCGTCGGCACACACGCGCAATAAATTACCGCTTGATGTTTAATTCGTCGCGTTCGTTACAACGGACTGCGCGATTGCCATCAACGCCGAACCAATCGGCGTAAGCGAGAGCGGCCGCGCCCGAAGTTTCGCAACGCTCACACCGATTGGCAACGCCATGGGGGCGATCATGATGAACCGCGGCCAGTTTTTCCTGCATACCACGGCTTTACGAGCTTTTCCGCCGGCCGACCGCCACGCGGACGGTAGTGCACGTCTGGGTGTAAGTACCCGGAGCGAAAAGCCCGTTACCGGCTGCGACTACGCGCAACGCATCGCCCTGTTCGACGCCAACCCGGCGTATTCGCAGGAAATGACGGACTTCTTGCAGCAGCACAATATTGATACCTATCACCAAGGGCGTGGAGAAAATGCCGTTCGGTGGATTGCCGAACACTGTCCTGACCTGGTGTTGCTGGACATTACCCTGCCCGGAAAAAACGGCATCGAGATTTGCCGCGAACTACGCGCCCTGGACATCGCCACGCCGGTGCTGCTGTTGTCGGCGCTGCCGGGCGATGTGGATGAGGTGCTGGGCCTGGAAATGGGCGCGGATGGCTATTTGCGAAAACCCGTTCCGCATCGCGTGCTGCTGGCGCGCATACGCGCGGCGCTGCGTGGCCGTGCCCAGCCGCAGGCAACGCGTAGCGCCGGCGACGTGCTGGCTTTCGGTGGTCTGCGCATCTGTCATTCCACCCGCGAAGTGCTGCTGTACGAGCAGCCGGTGCGGCTCACCTTCGGCGAGTTCGAGCTGCTGTGGCTGCTGGCCCTGCACGCGGGCGAGGTGCTGGACCGCGAAAGCATCGTCAGGGTGTTGCGCGGCCAGGGTGGAAGAAGCAGTGGAAAAAGCGATGGAAAAAACGGCACCCTCAAGGATCGCAGCGTGGACGCGATCGTCTCGCGCCTGCGCATCAAGCTGGGCGACGACCAGGCCCTGACCCCGCGCATCGTTACCGTGCGCGCTAACGGCTACATGCTCCGCCCGAAATCGAAAGTTGTCGCAGACCGGCGGCCATCACCCTCGTCCGCCGCCACCGAGATGGCCATGCAGCAATGACAACACTTTCCATCATTTTTTGTACGCGTTTTTGTACGTATTTTCGTACGCATTTTTGTACCTAAACAGGAGGCTGACGATGCATAGCAAAATGAAAAAAATCCCGCTTGCGGTAGTGCAGGCAATTGGCGTGGGCATGGCGTCCACACTATTGGTCAATGCGGCGTTCGCCCAAACCACACCCGCCGCCCCGGCGCAGTCCCTTGAGCGTATCGTCGTGACGGGCTCGAACATTCCCCGCGCCGAATCGGAAACCCCCAGCCCGGTGCAAGTCATTACCGTTGCAGACGTCAAGAACTCGGGCTACACCTCGGTGTCAGATGTGCTGCGAGACATCACCGCCAACGGCCAGGGCACGCTGAACCAGGGCTTCAACCGTGCCTTCGCCGGCGGAGCCTCGGGCGTTTCGCTGCGCGGCCTGACGGTCGGCGCCACCCTGGTGCTCATCGACGGCCATCGTATGGCGCCGTTTCCGCTGTCAGACGACGGCCAACGCCCGTTTATCGATATCACCGCCATTCCCTTCGACGCAGTTGAGCGTATCGAAATCCTGAAAGACGGTGCATCTGCCGTGTACGGTTCGGACGCCATCGCCGGTGTCGTCAACGTAATCCTGAAGAAGGAATTCAAGGGCACCAGCCTCACCGCCGATGCCGGCACCACCCAACACGGCGGCGGCAACACCACCCACGTGGCCTGGATGCAGGGCTTCAACGCCGCCAACGGCAACAAGGGGTTCATCTCTGCCGAGTTCCGCAAGCAGGACCAGATCCTGCTGTCCCAACGCAATGGCGACTGGACCAATTTCGATTTCCGCTCGCAAGGCGGTGAAGACCTGCGCCCCGGCGCCATCAACGCGCTGACCACCACACCGCGCGTGCTGCAGGCCTTCCTCTACAACCCCGCGCTGGGGCCGACTTCCAACCCCGCCAACTTCATCGCCCTGCCGTCCGCGAACTACCCGGCCTGCACCCCGGTGCAATTCAAGGCCGGCCAATGCACCTTCGTCGATACCTACACGCAGCTGCAACCGAAGTCGCAAAACACCAACATCATCGGCAGCCTGACCAGCAAGTTCGATGGCGACTGGGAAATGAACCTGAAGGCGTCCTACTTCGATAGCCAGCAGCAGCAGGTACGCGCGCCTAGCGCCGTCCCTCTGGGCAGCTTTGCCGGCAACACCACCACCGGCCCCGGCATCGTCCCGCAGGCCGGCGTGGGTGCCATCTCCAATTACACCGTTCCGGCCAACTACCCCGGCAATACCTTCGGTGCGCCGGCGCGTGTGTACGGTTTCGCCCTGCCGGGCCTGGGACGCATCAACGATATCGACTCCAAGACCTACCGCTTCGTGGCCGATCTAAGCGGCAGTGTGGCGGACTGGGACATTCACATGGCGGCCGGTTACACCCGCGTGGAAACGAACGTGACCAACACCGGCTTCATCAATCCGACCGCGCTGTACAACGCGCTCAACAGCACCGACCCGAACACGCGCTTCAATCTCGCCGGCGGCAATAGCGCCGCGGTGCTGGCCGCGGTGGCGCCCATCGTCAGCGTGCTCTCCACCGATCAGCTGAACTTCGCCGAGCTGCGCGGCTCGCATGAATTGGCCAAGATGGAAGGCGGGCCTGCCGCCATCAGCGTAGGCATAGGCGGGTTCTACAAAAACCTGAATGCGCCCGATGCGGTGGTCAACCAGATCGGCACCATGAACGTGGGCGGCGCCTATGCGCTGGGTGAAGAAAAGGCCACCAACGCTTACGCGGAACTGGTGCTGCCGGTGCTGAAGACCCTGGAGCTGGACGCGGCCGTGCGCCTCGATCACTACAACACCTACGGCAATTCCACCACGCCCAAAGTCGGTTTCAAGTGGACGCCCATGCAGGAGTTTGGTCTGCGCGGCACCTATGCGGAAGGTTTTCGTGCGCCATCGGCCACGGAAAACGGCACGGCAGGTGCGTTGTTCGGCTTTAACTCCATCCGCGATCCTCTGCTGTGCCCGGTGTCCAACGCCAACGGCACGCCTAACCTGACTTCGCCCCAGAACGTACCGGTGTTTTGCAGCTTCGGGCCGGTGTACCTGCAGCAAACTACCAAGAGCCTGCAGCCGGAAAAATCCAAGTCCTACACGCTGGGGCTGATCCTGGAGCCGGTCAAAGGCTGGTCCACGACGTTTGATTACTACCAGATCAAACTCTCCAACCAGATCATCCCTTTGGCGTCTCTTTCGTCCTATAACCCGCTGAACTATCTGGTACGAGGCCCGCAGCAGATCGTGACCTACGGGGATAACCACACCGGGCTTTCCTCAGTCGGCACCATCGCCTATGCCTACACGCCGTACACCAACGGGCAATCGACCACCACGGCCGGCTTTGAAGTTGAGACCCGCTACAAGTTCGATCTGGGCAGCATGGGCAAGCTGGGCGCGCGCCTGCAGTGGTCGCATATGCTGAAGTACGATCAGACCATAGACGGCGTCACCTATAACCTGGCCGGAACCCATGGTCCGTCCATCATCGGCGGTGACACCGGTAACCCGCGCGACCGTGCGCAATTTGCCTTCACCTGGGATAGCGGCCCGTTCACGGTGACCACCACCACCAACTATATCGGCAGCTACGACGTCACCGATCCCTCGGCCGGCTACCCGGATTGCCAGTCCTCGCTGACCGGTTATAACCCGGGCCGCTTCGTCAACGTTCCCTATCCCAGCCAGTATTGCAAGGTGAAGGAGTTCTGGTACACCAACCTGGCCATCAACTACAAGATGACCAAGGAATGGACCTGGACGCTATCGGTCGCCAATCTGCTGGACGCAAAACCGCCGGTGGATATGCAGACTTACGGCGGCGCAGGCTCCAACTCCAGCAGCGTGGGCACCGGCGCGCCGTATAACCCGTCACTACATCAGACGGGTGCGGTCGGTCGTTTCTTCAACCTGGGAGTCAATTGGAAGTTTTAATACGGGAAGTTCAGACACAACAAAACGCAGCATCGTTACGGCATGATGCAAACAACAACGGGGGGCTTCGGCCCCCCGTTGTATTTATAACAGTCCGCGCGCGCGCGCCAGCTGCCGTAGTAACAGGAGTTCGCGTTGCGAGGAGCGCAGTTTGGCGCGCAGCCGCGCGAGGTGTTGGTGCAACTGCTGCTGTTCAGGAGTAGGCGCGGGCGCGGTGGCAGTGTTGGTGGCAGATGCGGTGCGAAACTCACTGAGGCTGACCGGACGGTCGCGCGCGTGCACGCGAATCCATTCGTCCAGTTCGGGCTCGGCGATGCCCAGGCGACGGCAGGCCTCGGCGCGCGAAATGCTGCCGCCCAGCAGGTCGCTGACGACGGCGACGCGCTCGCCGAAGGGCTTGCGCGCCCTGAGTCGTGCCCGGCTATAGCCCGACGGCAGCGACATTGATGGCGCTATCCATCGCGGCATCGGTGCACAGCATGTAACCAAAGGCGCGCACGCTGCGGATGTGATGGGCGTGGCTCACGCCGATGCGGATGCGCAGGCGCCGCACCAGCATATCGATGGCGCGTCCGCCTGCCTTGCTGGCGCCGTAGCCCACCATGCCGGCCAGGTCGGCGCGCGAAATGGCCTGGCCCGCGCGTTGCAGCAGGTTCCAGAGCAGGGCGTATTCCAGGGCCGTCAGATTGATGCGCAGACGGTCGATCACCACCTGCCGGGAAGCCGGGTTCAGCAGAAAATTGCCGACGCGCAAGGTGCTGGGAGCGCCACCGTCGCCGATGTCGGGATTGGTCTCACGGCGCAGCAGGGCGCGGATTTGCGCCAGGGCGATGCGCGCGTCGGCGTCGGCCGCGGCCCAGGCGTCGGCGCCGTTTTCCAGGCCGAGAATGCGGCCTACGGTGTCGCCCGCGTCCGTCAGCAGCAGGATGGGCACGCTGCGCAATTTGCGCCGCACCTCCGCGCAGACTTCATGCGCCTCGCGCGGCCATTCCACCGCGCCGATGATGACCAGGTTGGCGCGCGCCAGCGCATCGCTGCAGGCGCTGTCCTGAGGATCGCAGTCCTCGCTGATGTCCAGATTGCGGTCGGCCAGGTTCCGGCGTATTTCGGCCCACTTTGTAAATGGCCGGCCGATATAGACCACGCGACCGGCAACGGCTGCGGACCCTGCGGTTACGGCAATTGGCGGTTTGGCGCTGCGAACGACTTCGATATGTGCTTGCATGGATTCAATCCGATTGAACGACGGTGGGCGCGCCCAGATGGGTGCCCTGAAGGCGGCTGCGCAGCAGCTCGATCTCAAAAGTCTTTTGGCCCAGCAACCGCTCCAGCTCGGCGATGCGGTCGCGCAGGGTCTGCAGATCCGGGCTGGCGCTGCTACCTTCCTGCAGCAGCCCGGAAGGAACCGTGGCCAGCGACTTGCGCCAACCCCACAGCACGTTCTTGCCCAACCGGTACTTGCGTGAAATCGACGCCTGGCTGATGCCGGGCTGCTGGGATTCGCGCACGATGGCGAGTTTTTCCGCCAGGGTGTATTGCTGCCGCGGTGCGCGTGCGACCGCAGGTTCCTGCGCTTGGTGGCTGGCGAAGGTGAGGTCGCGCGCGTTCATCGCGAGCAGGAGCCGGGCGTAGAGCATGTTTGCATTGCAGCACCTTTGTAACAAAACGGTGACGATGTTATTGCTATCTGGCGAACTGTTGCCGTATGCTACGAAAACCAGTGGGCCTTTAAAAGGCCCACTTTCACATAGATAATAAGGCCCAAATGATTTCGCGCACCGGCCCATGTACCGGCTCACACACCGGCAATGCGGCGGGAGACGACGATGGGGCAAGGGAGGACGCATGTACTTTGAACTGGACGGAAGCGGTCCGCTGTACCGGCAGCTGACGCGCGCATTGAAACAAGCCGTGCTCGACGGCCGGCTGGCCGGCGGCGCACGACTGCCGGCCACACGCACGCTGGCCCAGGAGATGGGTCTTTCGCGCAACACGGTGCGGCTTGCCTACGAACAGCTGAACTCGGAAGGCTTTTTCAGCGGCCGCACCGGGGCCGGCAGCTACGTCACGCAAACACCGATCGCACCGGCGCGCAAGGAGCCGGTGGCCGCCGTGGGCCCGCAGTCGCGCTTTTCCAAACGCACGCGCGCCATCCGCGATTTGCGCGCGGCCATGCTGCACCACGGCCTGCGCTACAACCTGCAATACGGCGAGCCGTTTCACGATGGCGCCGCCATCAGCGCCTGGCGGCGCGAACTGGCCGCGGCGGCGTTACGCGCCTCGCCCAACTATCCGCATACCCAGGGCCTGCCGGAATTGCGCGAAGCGATTTGCGATTACCTGCTGCGCAGACGCGGTCTCAAATGCACGCCCGCCGATATCCTGGTAGTGCATGGCACGCAACAGGCCATGGCGCTGACGGCGCAGGTGCTGGTGGACCCGGACGACACCGTAGTCCTGGAGGACCCACACTATTTTTCCGCGCGCCATATGTTCGAGGCCTACGGCGCCAAGCTGGCGCCGGTCAGCACCGACGCGCAAGGCTTGATTTGCAGCGAGCTGCAGGGCCTTTCACCCAAGCTTATTTTTGTCACGCCCTCGCATCAGTTCCCCGGCGGCGGGCTCATGTCCATGCAGCGCCGCATCGAGCTTTTGAATTACGCCGAGCGCAACAAGTGCTGGATTTTCGAGGACGATTACGACAGCGAGCTGCGCTACGACGTGCGGCCGTTGCCGGCGCTAAGCGCGCTCGATCTGGCGGGCAGGGTGGTTTATTCCGGCACCTTCTCCAAGGTGCTGGCGCCTTCACTGCGCATGGGTTATATCGTGGTGCCGGCAGCGCTGCGCAAGGACTTCATCGTCGCTAAACACTTGGCCGACCTGGGCGGCGCCGCCATCGACCAACTGGCCATGGCGCAATTTATTTCCAGCGGCGGTTTCGAGCGCCATCTGCGGCGTATCGTGCAAATCGGCCGCAAGCGCCGCAACGCGCTGATGGCGGGGTTGGAGAAAGTCGGCAAGGGTTATTTCCAGGTGGCCGACACCAGCGCCGGCATGCACCTGGTGGCGTGGCTACCGCGCATGACCCACGATCAATGCGCGCAGTTAATCGCCATCGCCAATGCCAAGGGCCTGGGTCTGCACTCGATTGCGTGGCTGTACAAGAAAAAGCCCAAGATACCGGGGCTGCTGATGGGCTACGCTGCCCTATCGGTGGCCGAAATTGGCGCTGCCATGACGGTTTTGAAAAAATGCCTGGAGGAGTGGGAGGATCTGCAGCGCACGAAATACTTATAGTACCTATCGGCGCGGCATCGTTTTTCAGTGGGGCCGGCGCGGACGCGAACCGGTTCGCACCGTAGATTGCTTGAACTCGCCCGGCGACCGGCCGTACATCTGGCGAAAGGCCGCGCCGAAATGGCTATGGCTGGAAAAGCCGAGGTCGAAACCCAGCGTGGTCAGATCGTCGTATTGATCGATCAGGTCCAGCGCCCGCGACAGGCGCAGCTGCAACTGATAGCGATACAGTGGCATGCCCTCCACCTGCTGGAACAACTGGGTGAGGTAGACCGGCGAGCCGCCGGTCTCAGCGGCAATCTCGGCCAGCGTCCAGCGTCGCGCGGGGTCGCTCATCAGCACCAGCTTGGCGCGGTCGACGATGCGCCGGCGTCCGTGGCTTGCGGCCGCATCGTCAGCATTCTCCCGGCCCAAGGCGCGGCGCACCAGCGTTAGCATCAGGGTCTCGGCCTCCAGCGTATCGGCAATGCCGTTACGCAAAGTGTGGCGCAGCAGCGCCACCAGCACCTGGGTGCGCGCATCGATGCGTTTGCGTTGTCCACGAAAAGCCGGGTCCGCGCTACTTTTCCGCATATGCTGAGGAGTGAGTTCATGCAGCAAAGGCTCAGCCAGGGAAATCGACAGGCAGGCATCCCCTCCGGCCTGCGGATGGCTGACCCGGTACTCCTCACCCGCGTTAAAAAACAGCACCTGGTTGGCATCCGCCACCACGTCCTCGCCGGCTACGTGGCGCATATACACACCGCGATAGGGAAACACGATGCGGGTTGAGGCCACGCACTCGGCCGCGCTCTTGTGACGGCAGTTTCCAAGGCAATGCACATCGTGAATGCCGCCCATGGGCGATTGCAAAAGGGTGTGAACGCTGAGGTCTTGCATGGCTTATTTTACGACCGCCGGAGCAATCGTGTATTCGGTCCTGTTTTGATGATTTGCAGACAGTAAACCGCCGTGCCGGTCACCGCGCTGTCGGAATCTTTAGTGAAATGCGAAGCCATCGCGGCGGGGTGTGGATCGCTAAAAATCCCGATAGCTGCCAGCAGGGCGGCGCGGTCAAATGCGATTTCCCGATCCGGGATTACTCAAGGAGAAACATCATGCAAGACAAGACCTGCGCCGCCTGCGATTACAAACTGGACGAAAATGCCATCCAGGTCAAAGTCGGCGGCAAGACCGTGGAAGTTTGCTGTGAAGAATGCGCGCAGAAATTGCGCGAAGCGGAAGCTTCCATTTCGCGTTGATCGTTGCATGACCGCAGGGGTGGAGCGTTCACCTCTGCGGGTGTACGCAAATTTACGGTGTTTCGCCCGCCAGTCGTCGCAGCTCGGCCAGCAGGGCGTCCTGTATGTCCACGCCAAGCCGTTCCGAATCCTGGGCAAGCGCTCGCCGGCGATAGCCGGGCAGGCGCACGCCCTCATCGGCCAACATGGTGGCAACCAGCGTTTCCACGCGCTCAAAAAATACCTCGCGCCCGGCCAGGGCATCCATGTCGATCACCAGAAAGGCCTGGCCAATGCGCGGACGATTACCGGCGTCGGTAAAAAACGAGTCGGCCTCGAAGGCGAAGGCCGCGCCGGTCAGCGCTGCACATAACAACTCAACGATCATTGCCAGCATTGCACCCTTTACGCCGCCGGCGGGGACCATGGTGCCGTCCAGCCCGGCCTTGGGGTCGGTGGTTGGCCGGCCTTCGCGGTCCAGCGCCCAACCCGGTGGAATGCTCTCGCCTTTTTTCGCCGCCACCATCAACTTACCGCGCGCCACTTCCGATAGCGAGAGGTCGATGACCAGCGGCGCCTCGTGTTCACGCGGGAAAATGGCGGCGATAGGATTGGTGCCGAATATGCCGCGCTTGCCGCCGGGCGCGGTCATGGCGGCCGGCGTATTGCCGAAGGCGAGTCCAACCATTTTTGCCTCAGCCACCGCCTCCAGGTGATAAGCCGCTGCGCCGAAGTGGTGGCTATTAGTGACGCCAGCGAAACAAACGCCGGCCTCACCCGCGCGGGTGATGGCTTCCCGAATCGCCATCTCGCAAGCCGGAAAAGCGAGTCCACCGCCCGCATCGATCAGGCAGGCGGCAGCCTTGCTGCGAATGACTTTTGCAACCGCCGCGCCGTCGGCGCGGCCATTTTTTAAGTGCGCGGCGTACTGCGTTACACGAGAGACGCCGTGTGAGGCGAGGCCGTGGGTGTCGGCGTAGATCAGTGCATCCGCAGTGGAGGCAGCCATGGCATTGGAGGCGCCGGCCTTCGTCAGGGCCCGCACCACCAAATTGGTCAACTCACTAGTCGAGTGCTTAGCCACGAACGGTGCAGGACAAAGATCTTTTTCAGCTACTCAAAGACCGCTGGCAAGCAGGGCCTCGATTTCATCGGGAAGGAACTCCTTGCTGTATTGCAGCTTGGGGTTCAGAACAAGACAGGACCCCTTTGTCATCTCGAATAATGCGCGAGCCGGAAGCTTTAAAAACGCCGATTCTTGTTCTATTGCCGCTCGCAAGGCTTCCATGGAGGTAAAAAATGGTACTACCGGAGAGCCGTCGGTCTTTTCCCAGTTCAGAATTGTGATTTTCTCACCTGCTTCTATCCGCGATATCCCGGTGCGACTGGCGTCAGAGGGAGACAGCGCATAGACGACGGAGTCGAGTAAAAACCGATAGAACAGAGGGCGATGCGCCGGCTCTTCAGCCGCCATGCGCAGGGCCTCTTCAAGCGCCTTCTCGTTTGCCAGGGTCATTTGCTCGAGTGAAGGCTGATTACGCGCTTTCGTACAAGCGAGTCAAAACAAACTCGCGATGCCCCAGCGCCTCGGCGGCGGTAAGCCGGCCGTTGGCGGTGCGCAGCATCATGTCGAGCAACTTGTCGCCGGCCTGGTCCAGCACCATCTCGCGTTGCAGGAGCGCGCAGGAGTCCACGTCGATGTGTTCGCCCATGGTGCGTACGGTACGCGGGTTGGCGCAAATTTTGATCACCGGCAAAATCGGGTTGCCGATCACATTGCCCTGGCCCGTCGGAAAAAAGTGCACCGCGTAGCCCGAGGCCGCGCACAGCGTTACCATCTCGGCCGCGGCGGAACTTGAATCCATGAACCAGAGCCCCGGCCCGGTCGGCGTTTCGGCCTTGTCGATGACGCCATCGACCAGACACTTTTTGCCGATTTTCTGGATATTGCCCATCGCTTTTTCTTCGATGGTGGTAAGCCCGCCGGCGATATTGCCCTTGGTGGGCTGCGAATCGGAAAGGTCGCTGGTCTTGTGGCGCTCCACCACTTCCTGGTAGCGATTGAACACGCGCATGAAGTCCTCGGCCACCTTGGGTGTGCGGCAGCGCTCCACCACCACCTTCTCGCCGCCGGTGATTTCGGTGGTCTCGCCGAACACGAGCGTGGCGCCCACTTCGTAGAGCTTGTCGAATGCATTGCCCACGGTGGGGTTGGCGCCGCAGCCGGAGGTGGTGTCGGATTCACCGCATTTGGTGGAGACCCACAGCTCGCTGATATTGTATTCCTCGCGCACCAGTTCGGAAGCGTCTTGTAGCAACGCGCGCGCGGCCTTGGAGGCGCGCATGATGGTGTCGTGATCGCCGTGCTGCTCGATGCCGAAGCCCACCACCGGCTTACCCGAAGCAGCGATGCCGTCCACGACCTTCTTGGTCCACTGGTCTTCAATGCCGATCACCACCACCGCGGCCACATTGGGGTTGGTGCCGGTGCCGATCAGGGTGCGGAAGTGCAACTCCAGGTCGGCGCCGAACTGGAGCCGCCCGTAGGGGTGCGGAATGGCCATCACCCCCTTGATGTTATTGGCGACGGCTTCGCAGGCCGCGTTGGAAAGATCATCGACCGGCAGCACAATGACGTGATTGCGTACGCCGACGCGGCCGTTCGGGCGGCGATAGCCCCAGAAAGTGGTGTTCTTGGAAATCATGATAGGTCCCGGTAGAGGATGCTAAGAACGCAGCGCAGAGCAGCGGAAAATTACCAGCGCTTGGTCTTGATGTTATGCACGTGCGCGTGCTCGCCGGCCTTGATGGGCGCAACCACCTTGCCGATATCGGTGCCGTATTTGTAAACGGTGTCGCCCACCGCCATATCCTTGAGTGCGATCTTGTGGCCGATGGGAATATCCTGCAGCGCCTTTATGGCGATCTGCTTGTCGTCGTCCATGATCCAGGCGGTGAGATCCGCCCCGGCCTTGATGCCTTCGACCACCGCGACGGCGACGGTGTCCTTGGCTTCGTGCAATACAAAATGAATCATCGTTCCTCCGATACTTCAGCGGGTTTCGGTTTCAGCCATTGTATCGGCGAATCCGCACGCCTGCGCTTGCCGAAGGTCAACCGCATAAGTATCGGATTTATTCCCGATAAAGCGGCTCCGCCACACCCGTAACCCCCACCTCGCAGGCAAAAACCCCGCCCGCCTGTGGGTAACGCAGTTGGTCCGCCTCGGAAAGGCCGTCCCGCGCGGTAGTCATATATATAGTGCGCAAGTCCGGTCCGCCGAAAGCCACCATGGTTACGCGCTTTACCGGCAGATACACGATCGCGACGACCTCCCCTTGCGGCGAATAGCGCAACACCCGCCCACCGTCGATTTGCGCGCTCCAGTAGCAACCCTCGGAATCGATGGCGGCGCCATCAGGCCGGCCGCCGTAGTTGGGTGCGGGGCGGGTGTCGGCCGCGCGCGCGAACTCGCGGCGCGCGCCCACCGTGCCCGATGCCAGGTCGAAGGGGAATTGATAGATGACGTGATTGGAAGTGTCGGACTGGAATACGGTTTTGTTGTCGGGGCTGAAGGCGAGACCGTTGCTGACCTTTACCCCTAAGCCCGCTGCCACACCCCAGCCCAGCCGCACTTTGCTCTTCTCCAGACAATACATTTCGGCGGCTTCGGCTGTGCGCGGTTCGTGCAAGGTGCCTACCCAGAAGCGGCCTGCCGCATCGCAGCGGCCATCATTGAAACGAAATTGCGTGGGGTCGTAGGGCGCGTCGGCGATTTTGTTGAGCTGGGCATTGGCCGGATTAAAGCGATAAAAGCCGTCGCGCAGGGCCACGATCAAGCAACCATTTGCTGTAAGAGCAATACAGCCCGGCTCGGCCGGCATGGGCCAGGATTCGTCTTTGCCGCTGGCGGGGTCGAAGCGATGAATGCCGCGGCCGGGAATGTCGACCCAGTACAGCTTTTGTTCGGTCATGCTCCATAACGGGCATTCGCCCAGGCGCGCGCGCGCGTCGAGGGCCAGGCGGACATCGTGAAATTCAATCATGGGTGATTCGTGGATGTAGGGCGGTTAGGCGCGGCAACATAATAATATGCGTTGCCGGTCGCCATACAGGCTTAGCTAGTCTTGCAACACCGGCTGCTGCAAGTAATGAGCCTCAAAGTCCCGCACCGACATAGGCTGGCTGAACAGGAAACCCTGGCACTGATCGCAATGCAGCTGGGCCAAGCGGGTGTGTTGCGCGCGCGTTTCCACGCCCACCGCCACCACACGGAGCTTCAGGCTGTGCGCCAGCGCGACGATGGCTTCGACGATGGCGGCGTCATCCATATCGGTAGCCACATCGCTAATGAAGCCCTGGGAAATCTTGACGGTGTCGACATGAAAGCGGCGCAGATACGCCAGCGAAGAATAGCCGGTGCCGAAATCGTCGATGGCGATGGATACGCCGAGGTCGGAGAGTTGGCGCAGCGTATTCATGCTCTCATCGACATTGCGCATCAACAGGCTCTCGGTGATTTCCAGTTCCAGCAAATGCGGGTCCAGGCGCGCCTCGACCAGGGCGTTGCGCACGATGTGCGGCAGCTCACGGGTCATCTGGCTGGTGGAGAGGTTGACGGCGATCGGCAGGGGCTTGCCGTAGCGGTCGGCCCAGGCGCGGCTTTGCCGGCAGGCCTCGCCCAGCACCCACTCGCCCAGCGGTGCGATCAGGCCGTTTTCTTCCGCCACCGGAATAAACCGGTCCGGCAGGATCATGCCCAGTTGCGGGTGATGCCAGCGCACCAGCGCCTCCACCCCGCACAGGCGGCCGTCGGCCAGGTTGAACTTGGGGTGGTAGTGCAATTCGAACTGCCCCTGTGCGACGGCGTCGCGCAGGGAATTCTCCATCGCCAGCTTTTCCATGGCGCGCACATTCATTTCCGGCGCGAAAAACTGGTAATTATGGCGGCCGTTGTTCTTGGCCACGTACATGGCCATATCGGCGTTGCGGATCAGGGTCGGCCCGTCGGTGGCGTCGTTGGGGAATACGCTGATGCCGATGGAGGCGCCGTTGCTCAACATCTGTCCGTCGATTTCATAAGGCGCGGAAAGAGCGGCGATCACCTTCTTGGCTACCGTGCCGGCGTCGTCCGCGCTGTGCATTTCGCTCAGCACCATCACAAATTCGTCACCGCCCAGCCGCGCCAGCGTATCGCCGCGCCGGGTGAGGCTGCTGAGACGTTTCGCCACTTCTTTCAGCATGCCGTCGCCGATCGCGTGGCCCAGCGAATCGTTGATGGTCTTGAAGCGGTCCAGATCGATGAACAGCACGCCGATCAGTTCTTTATTGCGCTGCGCGGTGAAGAGGCTCTGGCCCAGGCGGTCCATCAACAGGCGCCGGTTGGGCAGATGGGTGAGGGCGTCCAGGGTGGCGAGTTCTTCGATGAGCTTGGCCGCGTTCTTGCGCTCGGTAATGTCGAGGCCGGTACCGCGCATGCCGATGACTTTGCCGTCAGGCCCGTGAATCGGCACCCCGGAAATTTGCTGCCAAACGATCTGGCCGTCCTTGCGAATGGAAAGATGTTCCAGGCCACGGATGGGCGTGCCATCCTGCCGAGTGGATTTGAGCCAGGCGCGCACGCGCTCGGCTTCTTCAGGCGGCATGAACGAGACCGGCGTGCGGCCTATCATTTCCTCCGGCGTAAAGCCGGTGACCGAAACCACGCGCGGGGACACGAAAGAGAAGCGGTCATTGGCGTCAACTTCCCAGACGAATTCGCCGGCCGCGTCCAGCACGTCGGCAAAACGCTGTTCGCTTAAACGAAGCTGGGCATCGGTGCGGTTGCGTTCGGTCACATCCACCGACATGGCCAGCAGGCATTTTTCGCCGTTCAGTTCGATCAACGCGCCGGACAGCAGCGCCTCAATCACGGCGCCGCCCTTGCGCCGCAGCTTGAAGGGAAAATCGCTGATAACGCTGTCGCGTTCCAGGATCGTCACCATTTGCGCTCGCTCGACGGGGTCGGCCCACACGCCCACCGCCAGCGTGCTATGGCCCAGCACCTCTCCGGCCTGGTAACCGGTCAGGCGGCTCCAGGCCTCGTTGACGTCGATGTACACACCGGTTTGCAGACGCGAGAGCACGATCGCGTAGGGGCTGTGCCGGAACACTTTCAGGAAGCGGTCTTCCAGCTGGCGCTGTTCTTCCTCCGCGCGCTTTCTGTCGGTAACGTCGAGAATAGTAGAGATGATGCAAACCTGGTCGGCCAGGGTGACGAGCTGCGCCGAATAAAGCGCATTGACCATTTGCCCGTCCTGGCGGCGCATGGAAATATCCAGGCGCTCGATGCGGCCCTCAGCGCGCAGCGTGGCAACGATGGCTTCGCGGTCGGCGTAGCGCGGCCAGATATTGAGGTCGATGGCGGTCTTGCCGATCACCTGTTCGCGCGAGTAGAGCATCATTTTCAGCGCGGCCGCATTCGCTTCCATATAGCGGCCGTCGGACAGCCGGCTGATGATGATGGGAATGGGGCTGTTGGCGAAAATAGTGGCGAACAGCTCCCAGGAACGCTCGCTGCGCTGCTCCACTGGAATATGCGCGGCAATATCCTCCGCCAGCCCGGTGCGGATGGCCTGGCCCAGGCGCTGCCCATTGCTGGGCGCGTGCGCGGGTTCAAGCGCTGGTTCCAGACAAGCTGCCTTGTCCGGTACGGTGTTCTGGTCGTTTGCTACGGGTTCTGCCATGGCGAAATACGGTTGCGTCCTCGAGCGGCGTATACAGCTGTGCGGGTAGCAATGCGGGCGCGCACTGTACCTCTATTTTTATATTAGCCGCGCATCCTAGCAGGCCCCGGGAGGAACAATTTGTGAACTACTTCACAGTTATGCGGATTCCTCTATGAAAGGCGTGCCGGCATACCGCAATCAGGGTATCGGTCCGTCTTTTTTCACAGGGTTAACCCTTTTCCTGAAACCGGCCGTTTCACCGTGCATACCTCAACCGGGAGTGCACCATGAACCGCCTGTTTGCCCTTATTACTGCCGCCCTTGTCGGCGCCGCGCCGGTTTTGCTGCAAGCGCAAAACCTCATACAGACCCCACCGCCGGTAAAGCAGATTTCCCCGCCGGTGCAAATCTGGCAGCCACCCCGGCTGGTGGTGACCGCCCCAGGCGAGGCCCCTATCCGCCTGGAAGCGGTGCATGTGCGCGGCGAACTCGCCGGACGCCAGGCGTTCACCGAGATCGAGCTGACGTTCTATAACCCCAACCGGCGCGTGCTGGAGGGCGAGTTGCAGTTCCCGCTGCTGGCCGGCCAAAACATTGCCGGCTTCGCCATGGATGTAAACGGTGTGTTGCGCGAAGCGGTGCCGGTGGACAAGGCGCGCGGCCAACAGGTGTTCGAGGACGTGATCCGCACCCGTATCGACCCCGGTCTGCTGGAAGTCACCCAGGGCAATAACTTCAAATTGCGCGTCTATCCCATTCCCGCGCAGGGCCGCAAGCGCGTGGTGCTGCGCGTTACCGAAACGTTGAACGAGATCAACGGGGCAAGGGACAAGGGCCGCATCGCCTATCGCCTGCCGGCGGCGTTTGGCGAAACGGTGGATGAGTATCGCCTCGATGTCAGCGTCCAGGGCGGCGGCAAACCACAGGTCCTGCGAAACCCGCTGGGCGAAATTAATTTCCTCAGCGAAGACGGCGGGGCGCGCTGGCAGGCGCACAGCGTGCAGCGCAATTACACCGGCAAAGGCGTGGTCGAATTCAGCGCGGCCGTCGCCAACACTCCGCTGGTGTCTACCCAACGTTTCGAGGGCAAGACCTACTTTCTCGCCGACGTACCAGTGGCGCATCGCGAGGCGCCGCGCGCCCTTCCCGATGTGGTCGGCTTGGTATGGGACGCCTCCGGCAGCGGCGCCACGCGCGACCATGGCCGCGAGTTCGCCTTGCTGGATGCCTATTTCCGCAAAATGCGCACCGGTGAAGTGAGACTTACCTTCATACGCAACGACGCCGAGCCGGTCAGGGGCTTTCGCATTGTCGAAGGCGACTGGCACGAACTGAAAAAAGTCCTGATGGACGCGGCCTACGATGGCGCCACCAATTTGGGCGCATTCCGTGCGCAACCCGGGGTTGGCGAATATCTGCTGTTCAGCGATGGCCTGAGTAATTTTGGTGAGCAGCCGTTCGCTGCCACCAAGGTGCCGCTATTCGCGGTCAACGCTGCCATCAAATCCGACCCTCTGTTTCTGGCCTTCGCCGCCCATCGTAGCGGCGGGCAATTTATCGACCTGGTCAAGGAAACATCTACCGAGGCCGCGCATAAATTGCTGAACGCGGTCACGCGCGTGGATCTGCTCGATGGCACCGGTGTCAGCCAGGTGATATTGCAATCACCGTTTCCGCAAAACGGCCGCATCCAGCTCGCCGGCATATTAGACGAAGTGAACGGTGTCGTGCCCCTGCGCGTCCTGCAGCCGGGTGCGGCTGCACAGCGCATCGATATAGCGGTGCGCGGCAACGGCGCGGACAGCAGCCTGCCGGCCGCTGCGTGGGCGCGTATGCGCGTGAGCGAACTGGACGGCGAGCACAATCTCAATCGTGCTGAAATCCGCCGCCTGGGCCAGCGCTTCAAGCTGGTGACGCGCGAAACTTCGCTGATCGTGCTTGACCGCGTGGAAGACTACGCGCGCTTTGAAATCTTGCCGCCGCCGGAATTACGCGCCGACTACGAGCGCGTGACGGCCAATCTCGCACGCAGCCGCGCTGATGAGCGCAAGTCACACCTGGAAAAAATCGTCGCCCGCTTCGCTGAAAAAGTGAAGTGGTGGGACACCGATTTTGCCAGTATTGATCGCGAAGCAGAACGCAAGCAAAAGGAAGAGCGCGTCGTGGCAACGGGCTCCAATTTGTCCCGGGCGGAAAGTCGTGCGCTGGGAGAGGTGGCATCCGCCAAGGCCAACGGCCCCGTGGTTTACGCGGCACCAAGACCCAGCCCTGCGGCCCCGGCAGTGATTCCTCCGCCCGAAGTCCAGTTGACCGCCCCCCGCGCCGCAGCGGCGGATGCTGTGGTTGCTGCGCCCGCTGCGATGCAAAGGCAGATGGTCGCAACCGCCGGAAAACGAGACAAGGACGCGACTGCCTCAGAACCCGCCGAAACCATCGCCACCATCCAGCTGCAAAAATGGCAACCCGACAGCGCCTATGCAAAACGTATGCGCGAGGCCGCAGACGCCGATCTCTATCGCATCTACCTGGACGAAAAACCGGGCTATGCCAATAGCGTGGCGTTTTATCTCGATGCCGCCGACATTTTCAGCGAGCGCCGCCAGAACGCCCTGGCCATCCGCATCCTCAGCAACCTCGCCGAAATGGATCTGGAAAACCGCCACATCCTGCGCGTGCTGGGTTATCGCCTGCTGCAAGCCAACGCGCCCGCGCTGGCCATCCCAGTGTTGAAGCGCGTGCGCGAACTCAGCCCCGAGGAGCCGCAGTCCTACCGCGACCTGGGCCTGGCTTACGCCGCCGACAACCAGCCGCAGGCCGCCATCGACGCGCTGAACGAAGTGGTGATTCGTCCCTGGCACGATCGTTTCCCGGATATCGAACTGGTGGCGCTGGCCGAACTCAACGCTATTTATGCAACCAGCGCGGCCACCAACGTTACTACTAGCCGCAAGCCACTGGACGTCAGCCGCATCGATCCGCGCTTGTTAAAGAACCTGCCGCTGGACCTGCGCGCTGTGCTGGCCTGGGACGCCGATAACACCGACATCGATCTCTGGGTGACCGACCCCAACGGCGAGCAGGCCTACTACGGCCATCAACTCACCCGCCAGGGTGGACGCATGTCGCGCGACTTCACCGGCGGCTACGGCCCCGAAGAGTTCTCGCTGAAGACCGCCAAGCCCGGCAAATACCGGGTCGAAGCGCGCTACTTCGGTGACCGCCGCCAGAACGTCACCGGTCCCACCACTCTCTGGGTGCGGCTCACCACCCATTTCGGCAGCGCCACGCAACAAGACCAGACCGTCACCCTGCGCCTGAAAGACCGCAGCGAAACCGTGCTGGTCGGTGAATTCGAAATCAAATGAACGTTGTTGAGAAAGGAACGATCATGAAAAAGCGCTTACTGTTTGCCACCCTGTCGTTGTCCGTGTTCGCCGCGCTCACCGCCTGCCAGTCGGAAGCCAGTTATCTCGCCGGCGTAGAAATCTACGACCGCAGCCAGCACAGCACCCTGCCTGTGTATTGGCATAACGGCCAGGCCTACATCGTCGGCCAGCCCGGCCACGAGTACAGCGTCAAGGTGCGCAACCGGGTGGGCGGCGATGTGCTCGCCGTGGTCTCGGTTGACGGCGTCAACGCCGTCAGCGGCGAAACCGCCTCGTCCTCGCAGGGCGGCTATGTCATCAATGCCTGGCAAAACCTGGATGTCGCCGGCTGGCGCAAAAGCCTGGACCGCACCGCCGCGTTTTACTTCACGACGTTGGGTGATAGCTACGCCGCCCGCACCGGCCGGCCCAATAACGTCGGCGTAATCGGCGTGGCGCTCTATCGGCGCAAGCCCGAGCCGGCGCCGGTGCAAATCTATCCACAGCGTCTTTCCGAGCGGCGCGCGGATGAGGCCGCCCCAGCCGCCCAGGCGCCCATGCAAAAGGATGCCGTTCCCTATGCAAGCGCCCAAGGCGAGGCTTACGGCGGAGCCGTCGCCGGGCGCACGCAGGGTTACGCCCCGGTAGCACCGCGTGGCGAACCTTTGGGCACCGGCCACGGCCGCAGCGAATGGTCGAGCGCGCAGTACGTCGAATTCGAGAAAGCCACCACCTATCCCGAGGAGGTCATCACACTCTATTACGACAGCTACGAAAACCTGCTCGCTCGCGGCATCATCCGGGCGCCGCAATATCGCCGCCCGGACAGTCCCAACCCCTTCCCGGGCCCCTTCGTTCCTGATCCGCGCTGATTTGTGCATTGAAGCTCGCGCTATCTCATGCAGTAAGCATTCGGCTTGCCCTGAGGTGGATTACACTTCAGGGCAAGATGCAGGAAAACGACTCTGACGAAGCGCTCATGCTCCGCTACCAATCGGGCGATGCCGCGGCCTTCGATGAACTCTACGCGCGCCATCGCGCGTCGCTGTTTCGTTTCATGGTGCGCCAGTGCCGCTCGCGTGAGCACTGCGAGGAGCTGTTCCAGGAAGTGTGGATGAATCTGATCCAGGCGCGCGAGCGATACCGCGTCGAGGCCAAGTTTCGCACCTACCTCTACACCCTGGCGCACAATAAGCTGATGGACTATTTCCGCAGCCACTCCAGAAGCGAGCTCACCCTGTTCGAGAACGAGGACGGCGAGACCGTGGCCGACCAGGTCCCGGCCGCGCGCGTGGATGAACCCGAGGTGCGCGCCCAATCCGGCGAGCAGGGCGCGGCCATATTGAAGGCGCTGGGCCAATTGCCGGCGCCGCAGCGCGAGGCATTTTTACTGTATGAAGAGGGCGGGCTGTCGGTGGAACAGATCGCCGAGGCGGCGGGAATTTCCTTTGAAGCCGCCAAGAGCCGCCTGCGCTACGCCATCGCCAAGCTGCGTGAGAACCTGCAGGAATACGCAACATGAATAGCCACGACCAAGATAACGACGCTCGGGATCTGCAAAGCGCCTACCGGGCTGCCGCGCAAGATGAGCCGCCGCCCGCGTTGGACGATGCCATTCGTGCTGCGGCGCGCCGCGCCGTGCAAGCGGGGCCGCAGCGTGACTCTCAGGCTGGCAAAGCGAACAAGCCGGGATTTTTGCGGCGCTTCCAGGTTCCACTGGCGGCAGCGGCCACGGTGTTGCTCAGTTCTTCGCTGCTATTGGTGGTGATGCAAGACCAGCCGGATGCCTTGAGATCACCGCAGCGGGATATAACGATCCCGGCGGCGGCGCCCGCCGCTGCACCGGCGCCCGCCGCTGCACCGGCGCCCGATAATCAGGCGTTTGCAGATAAAGTCACGCCGCCTGCGAAGGCACCGTCGCAAGTGGTGAAGGCGGACATCAAAACAGCAGAGACACAAGCTGCGATTATTCCGCCCCCATTACCCCAACTCGCCGAGGCGCAGAATCGGGAAACCAAAACGACTGCCGGCAAAGTCGCGGCAGCCGAAAACCTGGCTATGTCCCAGCGTCGGCGGGAAAAAGCTTTGACCGCGCCCCCTCCGGCTGAGAGCAAGCTTTATGAACTGCGTGCAGACGTGGAAGCAGCGCCGCGAGTTGCAGCCTCACCTGCGCCCGCCCCGGCTCCGCCGTCCCCTCCCGTCGCTGCCTCGGCCACCCGCGCGACACAGGCCGCTGCCGTGCCTGTGCCGCCACCCGAAGTCATCATTCCCGCTCCGGCCAAGCCGCAAGCGAAGGCAGAAGCTTATGCCGCTCCTGCGAAAGACGCGCTGGAGAAAATAGTCGTGACCGGCTCCAATATTCCCAGAGGGGAAGCCGTAAAACAGGTGGAGGAAAAACCAGCGCCTGCTGCTGTGCAGGCCGCGAAAGCAGCGCCGGTGCAGGGGTCCGCTCAATACGCGGAACGTGTCGCGCCCGCTGCACGTGTCGCGCCCGCTGCACCACTCGTTGCCGACAAATCCATTCGGCCAGCCCCTGTTCAGGTGCAGCCGCAGGGTGTTGTCATCGGAGGGGTCGCTGGGACCGTATCAACGCAGCAAATTGAACCCCCCGGCCCCTGGATCAAGCGCATGCAGGAACTGCGCGAGGCCGGCAAGTTCAAGGAACTGCGTATCGAGTTGGAAAAATTCGCCAAGCAGCACCCAAATGTGATGCTGCCCAAATCGCTGACCGATTTGCCGCCGGAGTAGCTTCGGCGCTCGGCGTAGTCTTTAGCGTCTTCTATTGCGGCCCGCTAATAGGTATAGGTGAGCGACAACCAGGTCTTGGTGACGTCGTCCTTAACAGCCGCATCGCGGCCGGCGCGAAAGCGCGCGTGTTGCAGCTTGAGTAAATACTGGTTGGCGATCAGATAGGTCACGTTGGCATCCAACTCGTTGCCTAGTTCGCGGCTGCCGTAGTCGGAACGGAAGCGGTGATCTTCGATGAACATGCCGAACTCGCCCACCTGGCCGCGCAGCGTCGCCCAGGTGTCGCGCAGGCCCGCCGCCGGCGTGCTGGTGTATTGCAAGGCCCAGCCGTTGAAACCGTAGTAATCGGTAAGCGGTGTCTGGAATCCATAGGTGCCGTTAGAGCTACCCTTTACTTCGCGGTCGATGCGCGCACCCCAAAGCGTTGCGCCGCGGTTCCATTGCAGGCCCATGCCGGCGCGGTTGTAATCAGCGTCTATGCGGGCATCGCCACGCTCGATGCGGTTTTGTTTTGCCCAGGAAATAAAATACAGCCAGCGCCAGTTTTCATCGATGCCCACACCGCCCTCGGCCTGTACGCCGGTAATACGGTTCGCGTTATTGCCGAAGCCGGTTTGCGCGCCGGTGGCCGCCTGGTCCTGCCAATAGCCGTACGCGGCCAGCTTATGTTCCGGCGCCGGGTTCCAGGCAAGATGCAGCACGTGCAAACGAAGATTGTTCAAGGCCCCCAGCACGGTACGCATGCGCCGGTATTCACCCAATTGGATTTCGGTGGCGGGTAGAGCGGTGTTGATGAGTGTGGCGCCGTCGAACACCTGCGGCGTCTGGCGAAAATCCACGTCGCTGATAAAGCGTTGGTCGTCGATACGCAGGATCTGCCGCCCTACGCGCAAACGTGTGGAAGGCAGCCCCGTGTAATCCGCATAGAACTGGTTCACCCCCGCGTGCGCCGGGTCCGGCAACAGCGGGTAGGGTGAGCTGGAAAATTTGGAGGGGTCGGCGTTCAAGTTTTCCGGGCCGATGATGCCGGTGTAAATGTATTGCGCCGTTATCCGCGTATCGAATAGCGGCGCCGTCTGCCAGCCCAACATGGCACGCACCGTCCAGGCGTCGGTGGCCTCGGGTTTCACGGTTTCGGTAATGCGCGCATAGCGCGGCCGGATTTCCAGCAGCGGGTGACCATTGGCCAGGCTATTGCTCAGCTTGAGCGCGAGCGAGTCTTCATCCGCGCGGCAATGCAGCGGCAGGGCCGCCGTCAAACCCAGCAGCACCAAAGAAACACTTACACGTTTCCGAGTACGCGCTGTCATCTGGACCTTTCGATCCTATACCGGGCGTTGTTACAAATAGATGCACAAACGTCAACAAACGCGCCAGGCTGGTATTGCCCCCGCGCACAGTATTGAGATTGTTTTCCGGCCCGTCAAGTTGGCGGCCATCCGCTAGAATGGTTTCGCATGTTTGCCGTACGCTTGCCAGTCTTTGCTATGTTTTTGTCTTTCGATTCTTGACCAGGTGCGCGCCAGTGATCACTCCGCATCAAGCCTTGCCTCGAACGCCGGCCCGCCTCTGGGGCCGGGCGTTATTGCTGGTCCTATCGCTGGCCTTGTTGGCCGCGGCAGCCTTGCCGGCGCAAGCGGCCGGCCTGGTGGTGTACGTGCGCGACCCCGCAGGCGCTCCGCTGACCGACGTGGTCGTCTATGCCCAATCCAAGTCCGCGCCCAGCGCGCTGCCACGCACGCCAAAGACGGCGGCCATCGAGCAAAAAGACCGCGAGTTCGTGCCCTACGTCAGCGTCATCCAGACCGGCACCACGGTGAACTTCCCCAATCGCGACCCACTGTTTCACCACGTCTATTCTTTTTCGCCGGCCAAATCTTTCGAGATCAAACTCTATTCGGGTGCAGCACCCAGCGGCATCCTATTCGATAAGCCGGGCGTGGTCACCCTGGGTTGCAATATCCACGACTGGATGGTGGGCTATATCCAGGTGGTCGATACCCCTTATTTCGGCAAAACCGGCAGCGAAGGCCAGGTGCAAATCGACCTGCCCACCGGTGAATACGAAGTGACCATCTGGCACCCCAATCAGCGCGCTGCTGCGGCGCCCAAGACCCTGCGGCTGGATGGCAATAGCGCACAGGAATTCGTTCTGGATGTGACGCCGCGCAAAAAGGTCTACAAGCCGCCGCTGGATGCAATTCGCTATAAATAGCCGGTCGCCGGCGACCTCTATGCGCGCTTATTTACCCTTACTCACCCTTGATCGCGCTTTTTACCTTGGCCTTGGCTTTTTTGGCGCCGCGCTTCACTTTGTGAGCAGCGGATTTGACACCGCGCTTGACGCTTTTTGCGGCTGATTTCACGTCTTTTTTCACCGTGTGGGCGGTTTCCTTCACTTCCGATTTCACCGAGCGCGAGGGCTCCTGCGCATGGACGGCGGTGGCAAACAACCCAATGGCAATAACGGCAATAAGTTTCAGCATTTTGGCTCCTTTGCTGCGATTTGGCCCGAGCTTTCAGGAACGATAGCCTACCTGTATAACGCATACCGGACATGGGCAGCCTACACCCAAAACGTGTTTTATGACTATCGCCCGGCGGGTCCGCGGCGACTGCGCGCCGGCGTATATCCGCAGTAGAATGAAATCGCCAAATCAGGTCGGCGGGTTTGGGTGGTCATTCCAAAAGGAGCCTCGTCATGATCCGACTTCTGTATATCAGCCACGCCGTGCCGAACCTGACGATTGAGGACGTGCGCGCCATCCTCAAGTCGTCGCGCAAGAATAATAAAGCCGCGGACATTACCGGCGTGCTGGTGCACGGTGGCGGCATGTTCATGCAGATCCTGGAGGGTGAAGAGTCGGCGGTGTTGCGCCTCTACCTCACCATCATCGCCGACAAACGCCACATCAACCCGCGTCTGGTCGTCGTTGCGCCGACCGCCGACCGCCTGTTTCAAAAATGGTCCATGGGTAATGTGGAATGCGCCCCCAACGAATTCGAGCAGATCGTCCAGGCACGCAGTCGCCGGCTGGAGGCATCCAATACCGATGCCTTCGCCGGCTTTGCATTTGAATTCGCCAAGATGCTTTTCGATCAGGCGCCGCAAGAGTAAGGCGTGCCGTTACGGCGGCACGCAAAAAAATCCGACAATCCCCCCAAAAAACCCAAGTGGTATGGTTGCGCCCGGCTAAAGTCTGCGCGAACATTTATGTTTGCCGTTCACCGGGGGAGCAAGACCATGATGACCACTCGAACCATCGCCGCCGCGCTGCTGGCCGCCAGCGCCACGCTGCTCATTTCCATCCACGCTTACGCGCAGGGTGCTGCACCGGGCGGAACCCTGGTCGGCGCCTCGACCTCGGATGACGTTCCCCGCAAGGCCAGGCTGGAAGATGAAATCGCGCGTATCCGCGCCGAAAAGCAGACCACCGCCGCACAGACGCCGGCCACACCCAAGCGCCTGGACCAGATCAAACTCACCGTCAAGGCCGCGCAGGACCTGATCCCGCAGAAAAAATACCTGGAGGCGCTGGGCAAGCTCGCCGAGTTCGACCCCCTTACCGACAAGACCGCCGAAGAAATCTATCTGATTGAGCGCACCCGCATCACCATCGCCGCCCAGCTGGGTGACGATGCCCTGCTGGTGAAATCGCTGGAGGCTGCCATGGGCTCGTCTGCGACCCCGCCCGCCGAGCGCATCGATTTCACCGACGCCCTGGTGCGCAAGTCCTTCAACCAGAAAAACTATCCCAAGGCCATCAGCTGGTCCACCCGCTATTTCGCCGAAGGCGGCAAAGACCTTTCTATCCGCCGTGCCCAGTTGCTGGCCTACTACCTGAGCGGCGACTACGCGCGCGCGCGCCAGGAAGTCGCCACCGACGTGCAGACCGAAGAAGCGGCCGGCCAGGTGCCGCCGGAAGATCAGCTGAAGCTGCTGCTGAGTTGCGCGCAAAAACTCGACGACAAGGTTGCCCTCAGCAATGCACAGGAAAAGTACGCAAAGTACTATCCGAAAAAGTAGGCGGGTCGCTTTAGTTTTGCGTGAAGCGCCTTTGTTCGCAAAGGCGCAAAACCGTGGGCTACACTGGCGGGGCGCCGTAGCCGATATGGCGCCAACCGCCGCCCATGGAGCTTATTCAATCACTCGTTGACCAGTACGGCTATTTTGCCGTGCTCATAGGCACCTTCTTCGAGGGCGAGACCGTGCTGGCCACGGCGGGCTTTTTTGCCCAGCGCGGCATTCTCGATTTGCATATCGTCATCCTGGTGGCGCTTACCGGCGGGTTTCTGGGCGACCAGATGTTTTTCTACCTGGGCCGCTTCCACGGCAAGCGCGTGCTGACGCGCTTTCCCAATTTGCTGGATCGCGCCGTGAAAATGGACGAGATGCTGCACCGGTATCACACGCCGTTGATCGTGGCGGTGCGCTTCATGTACGGCTTTCGCATCATCGGCCCCATCGTGTTGGGCATGGGCCGTGTCTCCGGTTTGCGGTTTTTTATTTTCAACCTGCTGGGGGCAAGCCTGTGGGCGGTGGTGGTGGCCAACGTCGGCTACTATTTCGGCGAGGCCCTGCAGATCGTGCTGGCGGATATCAAGCGCTTCGAAATCTGGCTGGTGCTGGGCGTGGTGCTGATCGGCTTTGCCATCTGGACGGTGCGCCGCCGGCGAAGGACGAATGACGTTACTCCCACGGACAAGCCATGAGCGCCTTGCCCGTGGATATGGAGAACTACATTGTCCGGCACTATCCGGATGAGGTGCGCGACACCGTGCGCGGCCTGGTGGCAGCCGCCACCATACACGATGGCTCGTTGGCGGAGCCTCGATTGCAACGCTGTGCGCTGGTGGGCAGCGGTGGTGCCCTGGAAAATTTACGCGCGCTGATCGCTGATCTTCGTATCGATTGGCGCGATGTGATCGTGGCCGGCGAATATCACGAGCGTGATGGAAAACTCGCCCGTTTGTATGACTTTGCGGGGCCCATTCCCGATACGCTGTAAGGGCCGCACTCCAGGTGGCCGGCAGCGGTGCTCGTGCCTAACCTTTCAACGCCTTAATCCGCCACTCCCGCTTTTCCAGCGTCGGAATATCCTTCTCCCGCCCGGTCTTGCGATAGAGCGTAGTAATGCCATCCAGCGTAAGCGCAGCATTCGGCGGCATCTTGCCTAAGAGGCCCGCCTGACCGTTCCAGATTTTTAGCGCGCGTTCATAGTGTTGCTCGGCTTGCTCGTAGGCGGCGCGGCGGGCGCGGCGAAAGCCCAGGTTGGTGAGGATCATGGCGACGCTGGCGCTGTCCTTGCCGTCGCTGCGCTCGCTGATGGCGAGTGCCCGCAGATACATATCGTCCGTATCCATGAGGTTGCCGTTGGCGTCGTACACCTCGGCCAGGTTATTGAGGCAGCGGCCGACGATGGGCGCATCCGGGCCGAAGGCGGCCTCGGCCATTTTCAGCGCGCGCTTGTAAAGCGGCTCGGCCTCGGCCAGCTCGCCCAGCAGGTGGTGTTCGATGGCGAGGTTGGCAAGCAAGAGGGCGATGTCCGGGTGGTTGGGCTCCAGCGAATCCTCGGCAAACTGCAGCGCCTGGCGCGAAACCAGCACCGCCTCGGCGTGGCGGCCCTTTTTGGAAAGGCTTTCCGCCTTATTGTTCATGCGCTGCCATTCCTCGCCGGCCAGGGCGGAGATGCTGAACTCCCAGGCCGCCAGAATGCGCGACATCGTTGAAGACTCTTCCACCCCCCAGCCGCCCAGGTCCACCTCGTTGATGCGCCGCACCCCCATCTCCCGCAACCAGGAAAAACAGGTATCCGCCTTGGCAAAGTGGCGCGTCTGCCGCGCCCGGTTGGCAATCACAAAAGACCGGTTAATCTCCACCGAAAGCCCCTCCGCCCCGGCGATCACCCGCACATGGCTGATGGCATTAGCATCGGCCAACGCACGGGCGCCTTCAATCTGCAAAGGCTGTAGGGTTTGGGTGCTGACAACGGGCATAGTGGCGCAAATTTAGCATGTTTTTGCGCCGGGGATGGCGTTTTGGGGTGCGGGGTAGGGGTATCTCTGGTGCAAGGGGTGGCTGGCTCAGCTGCGACGAGCGTCGAATAATGAGCCCTTCCCCCGCGAAGGCGGGGGCCCAATTTAGTTACCTTAGCTCTCTATGAAAATTAGGCCCCCGCCTACGCGGGGGAAGGGCCCTACGTTTGGGCACCAAACTCTTGTTGAGCGGCTGGCGCTACTCCTCCCGAACCCCAAGCGTCTTCTCACATTCACTAAACACCCCCATCGGGAAATCATGCTCCGCATCCCCGGACTGAAACAAAAACTGCAATTTATCCCCGCGATAGGCCGTTACATATATAGATAGGCGCAGCGGCGTGGCTTTAACGGTTCCGGCGAAATCGAAATGGATCCACTGGCGGTTGTTAATGGTGACCAGCTCACGGGCAAACCATTTGGCGTCCGGCTGCGACTGCGTGAACACCTGCTCCATCACCGCCTTTATCTCCGGCAAGTCCTTGAGCGCCATGACCTGCGTGGTTTTGCTGCGCGTGACGGTGAGGACCTCCTTTTTCGATTCCGTGCGGTAGGCGGCTAGGAATTGCGGGTTTTCCAGTTCTTCTTTGGGTACCGGCTGCAAGGCGCTGGAGAGTTCGCAGGTGATGCGGCCTTCGGAGACGGAGAGGGGTTTGGCAGGGACGGGGGCTGAGGTGAGGCAGGCGCAGAGAAGGAGGGTGGTGGGGAGGAAGGTTTTCACGGGGAGTCGTTAGGCCATTGGGGGGGAGGTGAATACTACAAGCATTCACAGTAGCGAAGGCCAACACTAAAAGAGCCTTCCCCCGCGAAGGCGGGGGCCTAATTTTTACAGCGTGCTGCATAGGCAAACTTGGGCCCCGGCCCTCAACGGTGGCCGCCCCGCCGCCTTCGCGGGGGAAGCAGCCCTATTTTTTTTGAGCCGCACAATAAGCTGTGCTGCGTACGACTGTATCCAAAACCCCTATCACCCCAAAGCGCTAGAATGCCCCACACAGAATAACCGCCATCCCACCCACCCCGGACCCGGCCATGAAAAAACTCCTCCCCGCCCTTTTGCTCTTCACCGCCGCCGCATTTTTGTCCACAGCAGCCCAAGCCACCGACACCGTCTTCACCAACGTCAACGGCTACACCCTCAACCGCGCCGGCGACCTGATCCAGTTCGACGCCATCGCCATCCAGGGCAACGGCAAGGTCTTGTTCATGGGCGAGCGCGCGACTTTGTTGGCGCATGCGCCGGACGTGAAGCACATCGATGGCGGCGGCAAGACCATGCTCCCGGGCCTGACCGACGCGCACGGGCACGTGCTGGGGCAGGGCGTTTCGCTCATCACGCTGAGCCTGCGCGAAACCAAAACCCTGGCGGACGCGCAAAAAGCCATTGCCGATTACGCCAAAAAATATCCGCAAAGCGCGTGGATACGCGGGCGCGGCTGGAACCAGGTGATCTGGCAACTCGGCCGCTTCCCCACCGCTGCCGAACTCGATGCCGCCGTGAGCGACCGGCCCGCCTGGATGCGCCGCGTGGACGGCCATGCCGGCTGGGCCAATAGCAAGGCCATCGCACTGGCCGGCGTCACGCGCGAAACCAAAGACCCGCAAGGCGGCAAGATCGAGCGCGACGCCAACGGCAACCCCACCGGCGTATTCGTCGATGCGGCCATGGGTTTGATTGAAAAAGTAGTGCCGCCGCTTTCCGAAGCCGAGAACCGCGCGGCGCTGGATGCCGTGCTGGCGCTGCTGCGCGAAGTGGGCATGACCAGCGTGCACGACATGGGCGTCTCCGCAGGGGCGGACAAACTCTTCCGCGAATACGCCGACGCCGGCAAGCTCACCACGCGCATTTACGGCGCCATCTCCGGCGTGGGCGCGGACTTTGATGCGCTCTCGGAAAAGGGGCCGCTCAATTCCTACGCCAACGATATGTACGCGCTGCGCGCCGTAAAACTTTATGCGGACGGCGCGCTCGGCAGCCGTGGTGCCGCATTGATGGAGCCGTATAGCGACAAGCCCGACACCAAGGGCCTCTTGTTCAAAAGCGATGCCGCCGTGCTGGCCGACATCGACAAAGCCATGGCCAAGAAATACCAGGTGGCGGTACATGCAATAGGCGACGCTGCCAACCGGCAAATCCTCAACGCTTACGCCGAACTTGCCAAGAAATATCCTGCGCCCGATGCGCGCAACCGCATCGAGCACGCGCAGGTCACAGCACTTGCCGACATCCCGCGCTTCAAAGCACTGGGCGTCACCCCCTCCATGCAGCCCACGCATGCGACGTCCGATATGAACATGGCCGAAGACCGCATCGGCCACGAGCGCATCAAGGGCGCCTACGCCTGGCGGCAGTTTTTGGTGACGGGCTCCAAAATCGCCTGCGGCTCGGACTTCCCCGTGGAATACGCCAACCCCTTCCTGGGCCTGCACGCCGCCGTCACACGCGAGAGCAGCAAGGGTGAGCCGGCGGGCGGCTGGTACCCCAACGAAGAAATGTCGCTAAAAGAAGCCTTCCGCTGCTTCACGCTGGACGCCGCTTACGCCGCCAAGCAGGAAGGCATCTTAGGCACGCTGGAACCCGGCAAGTGGGCCGACTTCATCCTCATCGACCGCGACCTTTTCAAAATGTCCACGCACGATATCTGGCAGGTGAAGGTGCTGGAGACTTGGGTGGGGGGGAAGAAGGTCTTTGCACGATAAGGTCGAAGTAGTCGCAGTCTATTTCGCGTTATCTCGAGAGCCGCAAGCGTGTCCTGACAGTGGAGGCAAAAAATGAAAAATCTTGACGGGAAAACGATACCAATAGGAAGCCTACTTTCTCAAGAGTTCTTTTTTCGTGTTCCAGAGTACCAGCGCCCCTTTTCTTGGGACACAGATAATTTTGATGATTTAGTGGACGATGTAGTGACCGCAAACAAAGGTCAAGAATATTTTCTGGGAACAATTGTTCTTCATCACCGAGCTGATACGGGCGACTACGATGTCGTCGATGGCCAACAGCGACTTACTTCACTTCTAATCTTGTTCGCGTGCCTTCGCGATCTTGTCGCTGATGCGGACTATAAAAATGGACTGCAAGCCAAGATTCTTCAACAAAAGAACGTGGTTGACGGGATACCGCAAAGAGTCCGGCTTGAAGTCAAGGACCGAGAGGTCTTCGACAAGATTGTTGTCGTACTCGGCGGTACGACCATGGATCTAAAGTTAAACGAACAACCTGAGCCAGAATGGCGGTATATAAAGGCCGTTAGCGTCTTCCGGTCTAAGTTAAAGAGCCTCTCTCAGAGTGAGCTTGAAACACTCATTACCTTTCTTAATCAACACTGTGTGGTTATTTATTTAGCCACATCGTCATTTGACGACGCGTTCCGGCTATTCACCATCGTTAACGATAGAGGTAAGCAACTTAGGCGTATTGATGTATTGAAGGCAGTAAATATCGCACCAGATATTATTGCTAAAGATACAGTTCGGAACAAGGTCGCTCAACAGTGGGAGGAGTTTGAGAAGAACCTCGGAGAGGCTACTTTTGAAAGCATCTTCCACCTTTTGCGGCTAATTCAGCTTAAGGATAAGCCTCAGGGTGATTTGTTGAAGGAGTTTGAAGATCGCGTTTTTGCAAAAGGCACCGTAAACAAAGGCGAACCATTTCTAAATTTGGTCTTTGAGTTCGCGCGAAATTACCTGGCGATATTTGAAGATCGAACCTTTGTTCCTGCAGAAGCGCCTGAACACAATAGATATCACGCACTTATTCACATCATGGATTCTGAGTTTCAGGCCTCTGAGTGGAGAGCCTGCCTCTTGTCCTATGCTAGCCGCCAAGGAAGCAACGGCTTTTACAAATTTTGCTTAGCAATTGAGAAGGTTTACCTGGCGCAGTGGGTGAAAGGTGTTCGGAAGGATGAGCGATATTCAGATTACTCAAAGATACTGGGGCTAATCGAGTCGGAAAAGTCTCCTGAAAAAATTCTCGCGGGAATTGCATATGACGAAGAGGCGATAAAAACCGCCGCGGTACGCAAGGATATTTACTCTTCTGGGTTCGGCAAATATTTTCTATTGCGGCTTGAGCTTGTCGCTGCCGAACATGCAAATCCTCGCGAATTTGACGCCAAATCAGTCGAGCATGTCTTGCCACAGAATCCAAGCGCAAAAGGCTATTGGGCAGACAAACACAATTTGTCCGAAATTGATCAATATGTGAATACGCTAGGTAACCTTGTTCTTCTTAGTAAAAGTAAAAACTCCAGCGCCAGCAATTATGATTTTCCAATAAAAAAGGAAAAGTATTTAAAGACGAGGGTCAGCGACTATCCCCGAAGCCTCCAGGTGCTTGGATACGATGATTGGCTGCGAGAGACCATAGAGGAGCGCACCAAGCAGGCTCAACAACTCATTTTGCAGGACCCGTAGTTACCAAATGCCAACTGGGAAATTCTTTGTTCAGCAAAGCGACTTTCGACAAGCGAAGCTTTCGGAGAGTGAGTCGCTACGAACTGAGGGCCTGGGTCCGTGTATCGCGATAGCGATATGCTATCGAGGCAACGCTTTTTTACTTCATAGCCCGAATGCGCGTGTCGAGGCGGATACTCTCACCACCCCTTTTTTCGAATGCGTGTGTAAGCACATTCCTGTTACGGCGAGAAGCTCTATTCGGCCCGTGGTGTTAGGCGGGCGTTTGGACTTTGAAGATCCCGAAGATGACGAACTAGTAAATGCTGATACAGAGTTGGCACGAGAATATGTATTAAATAATTTGTCGGAGTTGGGATTTGGGGCCCCACAGAAACGTTGGTGTCCGACGGGGCACTATCAAAATGTTCTTATTCGAATAAGAACTAACATCGCTGAAATAGAAACCGCTCCGATGGTTATTGAGGATGTGAGCCCAACGATCGAAAAACTAAAGATGTCTGATTGAAATTAAATATGGGCAGACCCGCGTCTTGAAGTGCCCAACAATTGGGGCCAGACACCACCATTTAATAGAGCAAACATTCGGGGTCAGAGTAACCATTCTTTTTGAAAAGAATGGTTACTCTGACCCCGAATGTTTACACCGCTACGCGACGCGATAAGCCGTGATATGACGATATAGTCACCTTGCTATAAAGTATTGCGTCGTGGGGCGCGTAATCACGATGCGCTGCCCAGTAGTGCATTGGCGAATCATCGCTGCAGCTTGCGAGGTTCAGTCGTGTAAAAAGTGGGGCAAACATGTCTCAAGTCGTTTTTCGGTGCGTATTGGCGTCCGGCGTATCAAACATGTTTCGCGCCATGCAGCGGGGCATACTGCGGTTGGCCGCGCCGGGATTCCGCACCACCCCAACCACCCCCAGCCTCGCGGCTGCCGCCATCGCCAGTATCGTGATAGGCGCGTTCGCCACCAGTACGCAGGCCCAAGTACCCGTGGCTGACGTGGCAGTGGGGGCGACTCCCTACGCCATAGCGGTCCACCCCGTGACCAACAAGGTCTATGTGGCGAACGCAAACAGCAACGACGTTACTGTGATCGACGGGGCCACCAACACCACCACGACCGTCGCGACGGGGACGAGTCCCATCGCCATTGCGGTCAATCCCGTGACCAACCGGATCTATGCGGCGAACAACGGTAGCAACAATGTCACCGTGATCACCGGCGCCACCAACACCACCACGACCGTCTCGGCGGGGTCATCTCCGGAAGCCATCGCGGTCAATCCCGTGACCAACAAGGCCTATGTGGCGAACTTCACCAGCAACAATGTCACCGTCATCGACGGGGCCACCAACACCACCACGACCGTGGCGGCGGGGAGCGGTCCCTACGCCATCGCGGTCAACTCCGTGACCAACAAGGTCTATGTGGTGAACCGGAACGGCAACAACGTCACTGTGATCGACGGGGCCACCAACACCACCGCGACCGTGGCGGTGGGGACGCAACCCCTCGCTGTCGCGGTCAACCCCGTAACCAACCAGGTCTATGTGGTGAACTACAGCAGCAACAATGTCACCGTGATCGACGGGGCCACTAACACCACGACGACCGTGGCGGCAGGGTCGACTCCCACTGCCATCGCGGTCAACCCCGCGACCAACACGGTCTACGTGGCGAACTTCAACAGCAACGACGTCACCGTGATCGACGGCGCGAGCAACGGTACCACAACGCAGCCGGCGGGAGCGAGCCCAGCCTCCATCGCGGTCAACCCAACGACCAACTCGATCTACGTGGGGAACTTCAACAGTAACAACGTCACCGCCATCAACTTCGGAACCAACACCAGCGCAACGGTTACGGTGAGCAACAACCCAGTCGCCATCGCGGCCAACCCCGTGACCAACCAGGTCTATGTGGCGAACTACGTCAGCAACAGTGTCACCGTGATCGACGGTGCCACCACCGCCACCGCAACCACCGCCGTGGTGACGGGGGCGAATCCCTTCGCCATCGCGGGCAACCCCGTGACCGACAAGGTCTACGTCGCGAACGTCAACAACGACACCGTCACCGTAATCGACGGGGCCACCAACACCACCGCGACCGTGGCGACGGGATCCTTCCCCTGGGCCGTCGCCGTCAACCCTGTGACCAACAAGATCTATGTGGCGAACAACAACGGCAACACCGTCACCGTGATCGATGGCGCCACCAACAGCACCGCGACCGTCCTGTCGGGGGTGGCTCCCATCGCTATCGCCGTCAACCCCATGACCAACCAGGTCTATGTGGCGAACAACGGTAGCGACAATGTCACCGTGATCGACGGCGCCACTAACACCACCACGGCCGTGGCGGCAGGGTCCTTTCCCAATGCCATCGCGGTCAACCCCGTCACCAACAAGGTTTATGTGGCGAACAACGGTAGCAACAATGTCACCGTGATCGACGGCGCCACTAATACCACCACGACCGTGGCGGCGGGAGCGAATCCCTACGCCATCGCGGTCAACACCGTGACCAACAAGGTTTATGTGACGAACTACGGCGGCGGCAACGTCACCGTGATTGACGGCGCGACCAACACCCCCACGACCGTGTCGGTGGGGAATGGTCCCCGCGCCATTGCGGTCAACTCCGTGACCAACAAGGTCTATGTGGCGAACTTCGGCGGCGGCGTCACCGTGATCGATGGCGCCACCAACACCACCGCCACCGTGGCGGCGGGGTCGAATCCCTACGCCATCGCAGTCCACCCCGTGACCAACAAAGTTTATGCGGTGAACTTCGGCAGCAACAACGTCACTGTGATCAACGGGGTCAACACCACCACCACGACCGTGGCGGTGTTGACGACTCCCATCGCTATCGCGGTCAACCCCGTGACCAACAAGGTCTATGTGGCGAACACCGGCAGCAACAAAGTCACCGTGATCACGCCGAGTGTGGATGCCGCGCTGCCGCTGACCACGGCCATTGGTGGTACGTCGATGATTGCGATTGCAGGTTTGGGTAATGTGACAGGGAGCACCACGCCGGCCTTCAGCTTCACCGCAACCAGCACCTACGCACCGACCGCACCGGCGATCCGCACGGTGTACTACCAGATCGATAGCACCACGGGTACATGGCTCCAGGCCACGGGCAGCGGCCCCGGCCCCTTCGCGGCCACGCTATCCACGCTCGCCAAAGGAGACCATGTGCTTTATGCCTACGCGGTCGATAGTCTCGAAGGTGGCGGCACGGCAGGCAGTGCGGGCAGCGGAAGCGGCAATAGCCCCGTGGTGGGCACCGTGGCGGCGTACCCGTTCTCCGTCATCAATCCGATTGCACAAACCATCGCGTTTGGGGCAAACCCCGGGCCTGTGAACTTTGCGGCAGCGGGTACGTTTACCGTATCGGCTACCGGTGGTGCGTCGGGCAACCCCGTCACCTTTACCAGCGCCACCACCAGTGTGTGCACCACCGGCGGTGCCAATGGCGCAACGCTCAGCATGGTGATAGCAGGTACTTGCACCGTCAACGCCAACCAAGCGGGTAACGCCGCCTACGCCGCCGCCACACAGGTGCAGCAAAGCATCATTATCAATCCATCTTGTAGCGCAGGGTCCTGGTCGGCGACGGGTTTCGCACCGTGTACCCCGGCGGCGGCGGGTTTCTTTGTGGCGGGAACCGGCGCGACCTCGCCAACCGCTTGTGCGGCAGGTAGCTACCAGGCACTCACCGGCCAAACCGGCTGCACCCCTGCCGCCATCGGCAGCTACGTCCCCACGCCAGGCGCAACCACTCAGACCACCTGTACGGCAGGCACCTCCACCAACGCCACCGGCCAAACCAGTTGCCTGACCATCCAGACCATCAGCTTCAACACCGTCTCATCGGTGCTCGTTGGGGCGGCACCCATCACCCTCACTGCGACAGGCGGTACATCCGGCAACCCGGTCACCTTCGCCTCGCAAACCCCCGCCCTCTGCACCACCGGTGGTACCAACGGCGCAACTCTCACCTTTGTGGCGAATGCCACCGGCACCTGCACCGTACGTGCTTCGCAAGCCGGTGGCGGCAGCTTCCTCGCCGCCACCAATGTCGATCGCAGTATCTTCATCGGTACCCCGCCCACTGCGCCGGTAAATGTTGCCTGCACCACTCCGGCCGTCGGCGCCATCCGCTGCACCCACGGCGGCAGCTCCGCCCAGACGGGCACCCTCATCAGCGGCTACATCCTCCGCTGCACCGAACCCGCCGACACAACCATCTACACCACGGTTCTCAACCCCGCCAGCCCCATCACACTGAGTAGCCTCCCCACCGGATTCATCTACACCTGCACCATCACCGCCCAATCCAACAACGGCCCCAGCCCCACCTCCGCCGCCAGCACCATCGCCCTGCAAACCCGCCCGCTCTCGACGCTCGGCCACAACGACATTGACAGCACCGGCTTCGCCGCCATCCTCACCCGTGGCAACCCCATCAACACCCGCATCATGATCGGCCGCTGGAACGGCAACGCCACCCCCCCCGCCTTCACCTTCACCGCCAGCCCCGACCTCGGCACCGACTGGTCGCTCTTGGGCGCAGGCGACATCACCGGCGGCAACATCACAAGCCTCCTCTCCAGAAACGCCAACACCGACATCCGCCTCGACCTCACCCTCCCCGCCAGCGCCCCCGCCACTGTCAACGGCACGCCCACCGGCACCCCGCTGCCAAGTACCGCCACCCTCATCGGCAAAGCCAAAACCGACTGGGTCGTCGAAGCCATCATCGACCTGGACGGCGACGGCCGTGCCGACATCCTCTGGCGCTACACCAAATCCGGCACCGACGACGCCGGCGTCGTCTTCGCCTGGTACATGGGCGACGGCAAACCGGCCAGCGACCCTGGCAACACCATCGGCACCCCCGCCACCTTGAGCAGCATCGCCGTCAACGAAGTCAAACGACGTGGTGGTGCCCCTCTGAGCTGGAACCTCATTGGCGCCATCGATATCAACAATGACGGCATGGCCGACCTGATCTGGCAATCGCCGGGCAACGAACTGCGTGCCCTCATCAGCACCGCCGGGCGCAACTGGATCAACGCCACACTCGGTCCACTCCCGGCCGGCTACACCCCCATCAAGCTTGGCGACATCAACGGCGACGGCCGTGGCGACGTCCTCCTCCTCAACAACGGCACAGGCCAGGTCAAGGTATGGCTCCTGAACGGCACGACCAAACAAGAGCTGGACCTCCCGACCATCCCGGCCAACTGGACCTTCTACGCGGCGGGAGACTTCAACGGCGACGGCACCATGGACATCGTGTGGAAGAAACCGGATGGCGGCCTCGTGCTGTGGCTCAGCAACAAAGCCGACGTTGCGCAACCGACCATCATCAACAATGCGGGCATTGCCCCGGCGGGGTTGACGGTGGTGGAGCAGTAGAGGGCGTCATGCTGGCCGACCTGGGCGTGTTCCAGGGGCGGAGTAGCGGAACCAGCGCATGATTTGAGAAAGAATGAGGTCAGACACCACCTCCCCGCCGCATCACGTTTTTTTGACAGTGTCCGACGCCATTTATTCCGTTATTTCGCGGAAATGCGATGCACCTTCGTCAGGCGCATGATCTTCTTTTCACAAGACGGGCTGTTCGCGGATTCGCCTTTCAAGAGGTCTCTATATTTTCCGGCGGCGAGGTTATCGTCAGCCAGTAAGAAGAACCACGCCGCCCCGAAGAGGCAGTAACAACGATCGGAGGCAGAGGGGATAGCCGCCACTTCCTGATCGAATTCAGCCTGGCGAATTTCTCCAGTCATCAAACGTGCCAAGGTTTTCATATGCGGCTCAGGACTGGTGCCTACCAGTGAGCCATATTCGTTTCGAAGCTCGTATACGGATGCACGGCCGGCGGCCAGCTTAAACAGCTGTTCATCAATCGCGAGATCGAGCGGATTGCAGGCGTGGGGATGCTTGATTTGTGTGACAAGACGCTGCTGCAATTCCCGCGCTTTGCGGGCCCAGTAAAGTTCGTTGCCCTCGTCGGTCACCAGTCCATCGAAGTAAATGAAGTTGGCGATGGTGTTTGCCGACCAAGCGCCGGCGCACATGTATTCTGTACCCGTGTCGACGATCAACTTGTGATGCCCGACGGCTTTTGCCAAATCCTTCTGCTGTCCGTAAGTGCCATTAGCGTAGGCGTCGGCAATGATGCTTAAGCAACCCGCATGGCCGAGGGCCGCACATTTTTGCAAATACGCGAACGCGGTCTTCTCATCCTCCATCTCATATTTATAAATTTCTGCAGCATTAAAAAAGAAGAACGAGTACCGTGTCTGCCAGCCTGTGTAGTCAATCTCGCCCAAAGCGATACCTTCCTCCAAGTCGCTGATGCTCTCGCGGGCCAGCGCCAGATCTTTTTTCTTGTGTAGCGAGCCATATTCGACGTTAATTGCATGGCCAGCCAACGCGCGCAAGAACAGGGCCGCTCCACGCGCGGCGGAGCTGAGCTGGTTTTCATCGAGATAAGCCTTCAAATAGACTCGATCACGCTCGAATTTGGCGATGCGCTCGGTGTGGTCACCCGTTGTTGGGCTGTACAGCACATCCGTAACGTCCCGCATGACACTGCGTAGTGGTGGTTTTTCCTGGATTGCTTCACTCGGCTTGGGCGTTTCGGGCGTCGGGGGAACTGTTGTGCAAGCCGCGAGTAATGCCCCGAGTGCTAACGTTGAAAATAGGTTTTTCATACCGATATTTTTTCTGGAAATAATTTAGCCAAATGCCATTATCAGAAAAAATAGGGTCATACACCAATTGTCCTGAAGTTGGTGCCTGACCCTTTTTATAGCAAAAATCAGGCCGCCACCCGATAAGCCGGCGCAAACACCGACGCAGCAAAATTTTCCAGCGAGGTAGGTGTGACCTCGGTCGGGCCTGCCTCCACGGCGCCATTGATCTTGCCGCCCGAAAAGGCCTTGCTCATTTCCTCGAACAGATCGGCCACGTTGGCAGAAAGTCCGTGCTGCACCATGCCCGCCTTGGCTTGCGCGGGGTCGGCCTGCATATGCTTCAGGTCCGGCCGGCCGATTGCCTTGCCGATGATGGCAGCGGCCTCGGCCGGGGTGATGAACTTCGGCCCGCGCAAATGCAGGATGCGCTTGCCTTGGGTGGAAAAGTTGGCCAGCTCGCGCGCCACCACCACGGCGATATCGCCGGTGCCGATGGTCGGCAGTGGCGCGTCCGAGGCGATCATGTCGGCATAGGCGCCGAAGGCCTTGATGGTGCCGATGGCGTTGAAGTGGTTCTCGAAAAAATAGCCGGGGCGCAGATGCAGCACGTCCACACCTTCCAGGCGGTTCAGGCGCTGCTCCTGGGCGTACAGAGCGGCAATGGGCCCGGTGCCGGCGGGCAGGTGTGCGCCCGAGCTGCTGAGATGCACTACATGCTTGACGCCGCTGGCGGCGATGGCCTGGGCAATGGCCGCGCCCACGCGGTCCTGTTCGGCGCGCATATCGGCGGCGGCGTAGTTCGGTGGGATCATCGCGTAAACCGCTTCCGCGCCACGTAACGCGCCGGTGAGGAATGCGACGTCGGCGAGATCGCCCACGGCAATCTCGGCGCCGGCCTGTTTCAGCGCGGCGAGGCTTTGCGCGCTGCGCCCGATCACCCGCACTTTCTTGTTCTGCGAAAGCAGGATGGTGGCGGCCTTGGAGGTGATGTTGCCGTTAGAACCCATAAGTACGTACATGATGTTTCCTTTCGTGATGGAGTAGAGATGCCGCCATCATGCGCGCCGCTATTGTTCAGAAAAAGCCGTCAGTGCATAATTGATTGTCCAGAATTTGAGAACAATATGAAATCGCAGGGCATCAACCTCGATCGAATCGCCGCCTTCGTCGCCGTGGCCGACGCGGGCTCCTTCACCGCCGCCGCCGAGCGCACCGACACCACCAAGTCCGCTCTCAGCCAGGCGGTCGCGCTGCTGGAACGCGAGCTGGGTGCGCAACTGCTGCAACGCTCCACCCGCAAGCTCGCCATCACCGAAGCGGGCGAGGCTTTCCTGGTCGATTGCCGCGCGCTGTTGGACCAGGCGCAAGCCGCGGTCGAGCGCGCCCGCACCGGCAAGGCCCGGCCCTCCGGCACGCTGCGGCTCACCAGCCCCGCGGACTCGGCGCCCATCATCGCCGGCTGGATCGCGGCTTACCGCGAACGCTTCCCGGAGATGCGTGTGGACTATGCGCCCACCGATCAAAAGCTCGACATCATCGCCGAACGTTTCGACCTCGCCGTGCGCATCGGCCCCATGGAAGATTCGCGCCTGCGCGCGGTCAAACTGGCTGATCTCGAATTGTGGACCGTGGCCTCCGCCATTTATCTCGCGCGCCGCGGCACGCCGCGCACGCCGCAGGAACTGTCGGACCATGAATGGATCGCGATCTCGGTGGTGCCTTCGCCGTGGACTTACTCTTATTGGCTCAAGTCCGGCCGCAAGCTCACGGTGCGCATGAAGGGGGCGGTGACGGTCAGCAGCGCGGCGGCGCTCAAAAGCCTGGTGATGGATGGCGCCGGCATCGGCGCCTTTCCCGATTCCACCATTCGCGCCGAGGTTGAATCGGGCCGGCTCACACGGCTGCTGCCGCAGTGCCGCATGCAAAAACTCTTTTTCTATGCCGCCTACCCCGGCACCATGGACCCGCCCGCCAAGACTCGCGCCTTCATCGATCTCGCCAAGGAACGGGTGCGGCAGAAACGCTGGTAGGGATTACTCCTGTCAGTCCAGACACCATTAGCGGGTCAAGCAAATACGTCCACATCTCTTCATGGAATACACGGCGCAAATCTGCGTTAATTTCCATGGGGCAGTCCGTCCCGCATGCGCATGCGGGGAAGGAGAAAATTTTTCTGGAAAGTGCATGCGTATGCGCATAAAGCACCCGAAAAAATTTTCTAGATCGTAATTGTTTATTCGGAAATCCCCGTAGATTCAAACACTTCGTCAAAACGATTTTTCGCATGATAAAAATGCTTGACGGCGTTATATTGGGACTTTAACCGGCCGATGTTCCATTGATTCCAGGCATGCAAGCACCCGTAACCAACTCCCGCGCACACCGCCTGCCCGTCGCCATCGCCTGGCTGGTGGTTGGCATTGGCACCGGCATTGTCGTGGGCCAATTCGGCGGCCAGGGGGCGGCGCGGTATGCGGCGGCCTTCGTCATTCTCGGCTTGTTCGGCTCCACCTTTCAGGGCCTGCTGGCCGGCAGCGCGGCCTTTCGCGCGCGCCGGCAAACGTTGCGAGTGCTGATCGCATGGCTAGCCGCAATCTCGCCGGTGTTGGTGTTGATTCTTAACGGCTTGCTGCGCAACCCGGATAAAACCCTCAGCGATGCCCTGGGAGATTTTCTGGTGATATGTGTGCCGGCGCTGATCGTTACCGCCGTGCTCGATTGGCGTTTTGTGGCGCGCTGAGCAGGAACGCATGAGCGAATCTGCGCCATCCAACGCAAAGGTGTTATTCCGTATCCCCGAGGAGGACGGCTCCACGTTTACCGAATCGCTTTGGGCAATCAACCTGGGCGACAACCGTTATCAACTCGACAATTCACCTTTCTTTGCGTACTCGGTGTCGTGGCAGGACATTGTGTATGCGCCGTACGACGAGGACGAAGAAGCGGTCACCTTCCAGCGGGTCGTCAGCAAATCCGGCAATCGAACCATCCGGGTCAAATTTGATTTACCACTTGCGCCGGGCAACCCTTCTGACGAGGTGTTACAAGGGCTGCTCCGTTTGGGATGCAGCTATGAAGGAATGAATGCCCGGTACGTGTCGGTCAATATTCCGCCGCCGGTGGAACTGGAGGCTGTAAGGCAGTATCTGATTAGCGTAGAGGCCGAGTGGGAGCATGCCGACCCGGCCTACGCCGAACTGTTTCCGGAGTGAACTCAAGGCAACAGGTAACGGCTTAAAAACTCCGTAATCTTTTCATTCACCGCTCCCATCTGGCTGCGGTCAAACCCCGGCGGGTCGTTCAGCAGTTCACCGATCAAGCCGGTAAAACCCGTCGGCAGCGGCGAAAGCAGGGCGCCGTGGCCCGCGGTGGGCAGGTCGGCGATGAGGGTGCAGGTTTTGCAGGCTGCCAGCACGCGGTCGCTGTGAAAGCGAGGGTGCAGCCATTGGTCTTTTTGCGCGGTCACCAGGCCCAGCGGGATCGCTGGGTGCTCCAGCGAGCTCATGTCGAAATCGGCTGAGGAGGGCACACCGGCCACCGCCACTGCAATGCGCGGGTCGCTGTGGCTGCGCAGGGTTTCATCGTCGAAGCGGTGGCGGATGACGGCCAGCGCCGCCCACTTCTTGAGGCCATCAAGCATGCCGCCGGTGAGGCGCGTGATGAGCCCCACGCAGGATTGGAAGTCCTCTTCCAGATGCGCCTCGCAATGGCGCTTGAACAACGCCGGTGACCAGCGCCCCCCGGCAAGCGTGAGCACGGTGTGCCCCCCGGCCGACATACCGTACACGCCCACCTTGTCCAGATTCAGGAACGGCGCAAAGCGCGGGTCGCGGCCCACCGCGTCGATGACGCGCGAGACTTCGGCCGGCCGCAGCGTCCAGCTGTCGGGGCCGGGGCGGCTGTCGTCGCGGTAGTTGTCGGCGTAATGTTCGGGCATGGCCACCACGAATCCCGCGTCCACCAGGGTACGTGCGATGTCGGCGTGCACCCAGGGCGCGCCACCTGAGCCGTGGGAAATCACCACCAACCGGCCGTTGCCGCGCTCGGGCGTGCCTTCCACGGCCACCAGCAATTTGGCGAAGCCGCGCTGGATGGGTTTGGCTTCGTCCTTTGTTGGGTAGTAAATGGTAACCGGGCCATCGGTGGCCGTGGCGGGCAGCTGGGTAAGGCCCATGGCGGCTTCGGCGGGCGCGGAACATAGTCCGGCCAGGGCCAATACGGCAAAAACCAAACGACATAGCCCGGAAAAGCAAAATTTCAAATACAGCATTGCGCACTCTCCTCATCGGGGACATCCCCGGCGAGGCAAGAATGCGGTTTTGGGCGAACAAGGTCTCGCCGAAATTGGCGGTTTGCAATATTCGGCCAGCCGATTTCAAAAATCGGCCCTATTTTTTCTATCGGCGCGCGGTCAGGACTGCGGCGATTGCTTTTGGCGGAACTCAGTGGGCGTCAGACCCAGCGCGGATTTGAAGGCCCGGTTGAAGGGGCCGATGGATTGAAAACCGGCTTCCAGCGCAATGGTCAAAATCGGCAAATGGTTTTGCGCGGGGTCGGCCAGGGCGGCACGCGCTTCTTCCAGCCGGTAGCTATTGATGTAGGCGTTGAAATTTCTATATCCCAGCCGCTGGTTGATCAGCCGCCGCAAACGGTATTGCCGCACCGCTAGGCGCGCGGCCAGGCCGGCTACACTCAGGCCCTCATCGCGGTAGGCGCGCTCCACGGTCATGGCGCGTTGCAGGGCTTCGGCCAGGTCGGCTAGGTCGGCGTCAAGAGGGTCCGGTTTTTCCGGCGTGGGGGTGGCGCCGGCGGGCTCGGTTTCAGCTTGCGGCAAACAGGCTATGCGCTCAGGTGCAAACAGCCCGCCGGTATTGAGACGGAAGGTCAGCAACGCCACCGGTACCAGCATAGCGAGCAAAGTGGCGATATCGATAATCGAGGTCACGCTGTCAAGGCGCCCGCGAGCGGAACCGATGCGCACCACCGCCATTGCCAATGTGTAGGCCACGCCCGTGACCACCACAAAGGCGCGCAGCTTGCGGCGGCTTTCCACCAGGTCGTCGCGCCAGCGGCGTATAGCTGCAAGAGCGGCGAGTATAGCGAACACCATGGGCACCGCCCGCTGCAGGCCGACCAGATAAGGCGCGAACAGCGATGCGCTGCCGTTGATAAAGCCGCAATTGCATCCGCCCAGCAAGGCAGCGGCCAGCCAGGCCGCGATGTGAAGGGGCCGCAGCACGAACTCATCGTCGAACAGGGCCAGTACGAACACCCAGAACAGCACGGCGTTGCCCACCGAAATCGCTACCAGCGGCGCCAGCCATTCGCGGCTCAAGGTCTCTTCGAGTAGCGGCAGCGAGCCGATCACCTGCACACAAAGCCCCAGCGTGAGGGCGATGCCGATCCTGCGCACCGGCGAGGGCGTGCGCTCGCGCAGCAGCACAATGGCAAGCAGCAGCAACACCGCCAGCAGCGCGCCGCGCAGGGCCGCGTCGGCCAGGGTCAGCGGGAGAGAGTCGTACATCGGGGCGAATACCGAAAGAGTCGGGCGATGATAGCAGAGCGCCATCGCCCGCCAGGCGGCTTTGCGGCTTGGGAAGTTAAAAGCTTAGGAGGCTTTGAGCCATCCGCCGGGCCAATCGAAGTCCTCCACAAAGGAAAGAAAACGGCTGGCCGCGGGGTTGGCGGTGGACGCGAGGTATGCCATTGTCAGTGGGGCCACCACCTGCTCGGCTTCTTTGGGCCGAAAGTAAACCACGTCGTCGGTGTGAATCGCGCGCATTGATTCGGGCACGGCGGAGACGCCGATGCCGGCCGCGACCAAGGCAACATTGGTTAGCATGTGCTCCACTTCGGCGGCGATGGTGGGCGTAAATCCGGCGCGGTGGCAGGCGGCGATCAGGTCCGCATACATGCCGGGGGCGCCGGGACGGCGCGTGAGAATAAAAGGTTCGCCCTTCAGTTCGCGCAACGAAAGTGTGGCTATGCCGGCTTTCTTGCTGCCTGCCGAGCGTTGCGCCAAACGATGCGAGGCGGGTAGCACCAATAACATCGGCTCATTCAGCAGCACACGAAAACCGACGCCGTTGGGCCGCGACACGGCCTTGCGCATGGTGCCTATATCGAGCGAGCCGTCGGCCACCGACTGGGTCAGCTTGGCGGCGCTGCCTTCCTGAAATTCCAGTTCCACATCCGGGTAGGCGAGGCGAAAGCCGCGGATCAGGCGCGGCGCCAGGCCGTGGGTGATGGCCGATGAACTGAAACCCAGGGAGAGCTTCCCCGTTTTTCCGTGCGCGGCACTGCTGGCGTGCTGGCCGGCGCGTTTGACGCCGGCCAGGAGGGCGGTGGCTTCGTGCAAAAACACGCGGCCGCCGGCGGTCAGCTCCACACCTTTGGGCACGCGCTTGAACAGCGCGAAGCCGAGTTCCTTTTCCAGCGCGCGGATTTGCTGGCTTAGCGGCGGCTGCTGAATGCCCAGGCGCTCGGCGGCAAGCGTAAAAGTGCGCGCTTCGGCAACGGCCACAAAGTAGCGCAGATGTCGCAGTTCCATTCTGTCTCCTCGGGGATAGACATGACTAATGTATATCTAAAAAGTATGGATATCAGTAGTTCAATATATTTGACCATCATACGACGGCTGGCTTATGTTTGCACCCGCATCGGACGTAAATGCGCGCAAAGACATTCATGCGTCTCTGCACCGTGATCGGCAAGCAGTCATAAAAACAAGACAGCGAGGAGAAGGTCGATGAAGTTTCTGTTCCGCACCATGGTCGGCGCATTGTTGTTGCTGCATGCAGCGGCAATGCCTGCGCAAACGCCAGCCCGGGAAAAACCGGAAAAGGCGCCGCGCGCCGCTCACGATAATTTTTATTGGCTGGGCGAGCTCAACAAGGCATCGACGGTGATGGTGGCAGAACAGGGCATCGTCCCCAAGGCGCTGGCCGCCAGCATTGCGCAAGGTGTTGCACGCGTAATCGAAGACGGCAAGAAACCCGGCGCCCCCCGGCCGGGCGACTATCTGCAGTACGAGCCGCTGCTCATCGCCTACGCGGGGCCGGACGCCACGCGCATGCATTCGGGGCGCAGCCGCCAGGACATTCTGGCCACCACGCGCCGCGTCATGCTGCGCGAACGCGCGCTGGACCTGGCCGACGCGATGGATGCCGCGCGCGGCAGGTTGCTGGACCTCGCCAACAAAAATACCGGCACTATCGTTCCCGCCTACACCAATGGCGTGCAGGCGCAGCCCACCACCTATGCCCATTATCTAACTGCATTCGCCGCCGCCTACGAGCGCGATGCCGAACGCCTGCGTCAGGCCTACGCACGGCTGAACCTGAGCCCGCTGGGTGCGGCCGCGCTGGGCACGTCGAGCTTTACGGTGGACCGGCCGCGCCTTGCGGAACTGTTGGGCTTCGATGGTGTTGCACAAAATTCCTACGACGCCGCGCAGCTATCCACGCTGGACATAGGCGCCGAGCTGGTTGCGGTGGCTGCCAATGCAGCGCTCACCACCGGCGTGTTCGTGCAGGATATTCACACTCAGTACCACCAGACCTCGCCCTGGCTCTTGTTGCACGAAGGCGAGCTGACCGGCACCAGCAGCATCATGCCGCAGAAGCGCAATCCCTACGGGCTGAATACTCTGCGCCTGCAGGCCAGCGTCGTGGTCGGGTCCGCCACCACTTTTGTGATCGAAGCGCACAACGTGACCCCCGGCATGCCCGATTACAAGCGCGAGCAGTCACAGAAAACGCTGGAGGATGCAACGCTCATGTTTCGCGAGCTGAGCCAGTTGCTCGATAGCCTGGTGGTGAACGCGCCGCGCGCGCTTGCGGAAGTAAACGCCGATTACTCGACCAGCACGGAGCTCGCGGACGTGCTGCAGCGCGAGGCCGACGTGCCGTTTCGTATCGGCCACCACTTCGCCTCGGAGCTGGTGACGTTCTGCCGCGCCAACGGGCTGAAGCCCGCCGATATCAAGTTCAAGGACGTGGTGCGCATTTATGGCGAAGCCGGCGCCTTGTACAACCAGGCCGGGGCCAAATTTCCGCTGACCGAAAAGCGCTTTCGCGAATCGCTCTCGCCGGAAGGAATGATCGCCGCCAGCAAGGGGTTGGGCGGCCCGCAGTTGCCCGAAGTGCAACGCATGCTCGCCGAGGCAAGCCGCCGCCTCGCCGATGACGGCGCGTGGACAAAAGCAGCACGAAACAAGCTGGCGAATTCCCAGGCAGTTTTGGACAAAGCGTTTTCTGGTCTCATGGCAAGCCCGTAGTTGCTCCACGTGACCTTCGCCGGTGACCCGCGAACGGCGGGCGCCGGCCGGGCACGACTCACTCACCGACTCACCGCAAATAAAAAAATTTTCAGAGGAGAACAAACATGTCAGACAAATCCACCCAGCCACGCCACGCCGCATTGCTGTGCGCAGCCGCTCTGTTCACGGTCCCGGCCGCCACATCGGCGCTTGCCGAAGAGGGTGCGGGAACGGTTACCCTTTACGGCAACCTCTATATGGATTTCGACAGCGTTAAAGCCTATGGGTCGGCCATCGCCAGCAACGATCTGCCGCCGCGCAGCCGCGTCAGCAGTAACTCTTCCTATGTTGGTTTCCGCGGGGTGGAGCCGCTGGGTGGCGGATACTCGGCGTGGTTCCAGGTGGAGAACTCGGTGCGCCCCGATAATCCGGCAGCCGGCGACCTCTTCGCCAGCCGCAATAGCGCTGTGGCCTTCAAGGCTCCCTGGGGCGAGGTGCTCGCGGGGACATGGGATACGCCTTACAAGAACGCCACCGCGCGCCTGGACCCGTTCGGCAACACCAGCATTGCCGGTTATTCCAATATTCTTGCCGGCGGCACCACCTCCACGTTTGCCAACGCAGCGAGCCGCCAGGCTTTCGACCGCCGCCAGAAAAACATGATCGAATACTGGAGCCCGGAAGGTTACGCCGTCTCCATACGCCTGGGCTATGCCGCCAATGAGGAGCGCGGATCGTGCACGGTCGCCTGCAACCCCAGCCTCACCTCCGCGTCGATCTCCTACCGCTACGAGGCCCTGTACCTGGTGGCGGCCACCGAAAAACACAACGAATACGCCAACCTCGCCACCGTTGCCACGCACGATATCGGCACCAAGATCGGCCTGGGCTACACCTTCGCCGGCCAGCACAGCCTGGGCCTGGTGTGGGAGAACCTAAGCTACCGGGGCAATGTGGGCGCCACCGCGTTGCCCAAGACCTTCACCGCCGGTACCGCGACCGAGGTGAGATTGAAATCGGTTTTCATCGGCTATAAGGGCGACTTCGGGCGCAACAACATACGCCTGAGCTACGGCCGCAACAATAATCTCGAAGTCGACGGGGGCAACGCGCCCAACACCGGCGCGCGCTTCTGGGCGGCGGGCTACGGCTATGAGTTTTCCAAGCAATTTGAAGCGACGATTTTTTACAGCACCGTCATCAACCAGTCCAACTCGCGCAACGACTTCGCGGTCAACGGCATCCTCGGCGCCGCGATCAACAACGGCGCCAGTCCCAAGGGCATCGCGTTCGGCATGAAGTACCGGTTTTAGGCCGGTCTATATCCGACGCCAAGCGGGCGGCGAGGCAGAAGCCGGCCGCCCGCAATAGCCGTCGTTCGCAGCAGCGTCCCGTATTCCGTCGGCGGGCTGCGTTCGGCCGCCATCCGCCGCAACCGGGTTTAAAGCAAAAGGAGAACAACGATGAAAGCGACGATGAAAGCGCGTGCTGTCCTCGCTCTTGCCTGCCTGCTTCTGTGCTCTATGGCTTTCGCGCAATCGACCCCGGGCGTGTCTGCCAATGAGATCGTTATCGGCCAGGATATCGACATGTCCGGGACCATCGCCGGGCGCATGAAGCCGTTGATGCGGGCGGCCGACGCTTATCTCGAGCGCATCAACAAATCGGGCGGGGTCAACGGCCGGCGCATCCGGATTGAGCGCACCGATAGCAGCAACAAGCCGGACAAGACCAAGGCCAACGTGCTCTCCCTGGTGGAGGGAAACAAGGTATTCGCCATGTGGGCGATTTCCGGCACCGGCAATGTTGCGGCGGCGCTGCCCATCCTGGAGGAGCGCAAGGTGCCGCTGATCGGCACCACCTCGGGCGCAGATCCTTTCTATTCAAAGCTGCATCCCATGCTGGTCAACGTGAAAGCGGCCTACAGCGATGAGATCCGCCGGCTCACCACGCATATGAAGGACACCTATCTCAAGCGGTTCGGCATCCTGTATATCGACAACGGTTTCGGTCGCGAGGCACTAAAGACCGCGCAGGCGGCCGCGGCAGAAAGCGGCCTGGAAATCCAGACGGTGGCAGCGTTTAAGGAAGACGGCTCTGATCTTGCGCAGGCGGTGAAAAACACGGCCAAGGTTGCACCGGGAGCGGTACTGCTGCTCACGCTATCGGGGCCGGCGCCGAAGCTGGTCGACGAATATCTGAAAACCGAAGTGCCTGCACAATTTTTTGTGCTGTCGGTAGCGGATTCGGATTCGCTCTCCAAGACGCTGGGGCGCAGGGCGCACGGCATCGTCGTCACGCAGGCCGTGCCCTTCCCCTGGGACCCGGTCATCCCGATTGTGAAGGAGTACCAGGAAACGATGAAGGCCAGGGGCATCAAGGATTTCTCCATCGCCGGGATGGAGGGCTTTATCCTGGCAAAGGCCCTGGTGGAGGGCCTACGCGCCGCGGGCAAAAATCCTACGCGCGAGTCGCTGCTGGCCGCATTCGAAAAAATGGGCGAAAAGGACTTGGGCGGTTATGTGCTCTCGTACTCGCCCGCCAACCATAACGGCAGCCACTTCGCCCAGATTACGCTGATCGGCCGCGACGGCAGGTTGGTGCGCTGAGAGGGCCGGGGCCGATAGCGTGAGCTAATTTCTTAACACCCCACCTTCCTCACGCTGCGGGAATACCGTAGAGTGAGGACATGCTTATCGTCCACCACCTCGAAACCTCCCGCTCCACCCGTATCCTCTGGCTGCTGGAAGAGCTGGGTGTGCCCTATGAACTCAAGATTTACCCGCGCGACCCGCAAACCAGCCTGGCCCCGCCCGAGCTGAAAAAGATTCACCCCATGGGCAAGTCGCCCATCATCGAAGACGGCGGCGAGGCGATTGCCGAATCGGCGGCCATCATCGAGTACCTGGTGGAGACTTACGGCGCGCAGGCCAGTGGCGATCTTGCCCGTCTGCAGCCGACCCCCGGCAGCAAGGCGCACCGGCAATGTCGCTTCTGGATGCACTACGCAGAAGGCTCGCTCATGAACTGGCTGGTGATGAAGCTGGTGTTCGTGCGCATCCCCAAGCAGCCGATGCCGTTTTTTGTGCTGCCGATTGCGCGCGCGCTATGCGCCAACGTGATCGCGAAGTTGATCAACCCCAACGTCAACACTTCGCTCGCTTTCATGGAGGAACACCTCAGCCACAACCGCTGGTTTGCCGGGGACGACCTCACCGTGGCCGATTTCCAGATGAGTTTTGCCGTGGAGGCTGCCCTGTCGCGCGGCGAAGATACGGCGCGTTACACGCATATGCAAGATTTCAAAAAGCGTATTGAAGCGCGCCCCGCCTACAAGCGCGCGGTGGAAAAAGGCGGGCCGGTGTTGATTGCCATTTGAGCTACGGCGGATAGTTTTATGCGCTCGGAACAAAGCCGCGTTTTCGCGCTAGGCGTTGTCTTTATCGTGATCTCCTTACTGGGCGCAATTGGCTGCATAGCGACCCCATACCTTCTACCGCCGCCGGCGCAACAGGATTTGTACGCGATTTCCGGCGCGGTCACTCAGACCGTCACCTTCAAGCAATATCGGAAATCGGCCTGGATCAATATCCCGATGAGGACGGATGGCGGCGAATTTACCGAAGCCAGGGTGTTCGATGTCAACGAGCTTTCGCCGCCGGAAACCCCGCAGAATCTCCGGATGATACCGATAGGTACGCCGCTGACCATCTGGGTTTCACGCCGAAATCAGGTTGCCGTCGGTGGCTGGCGGGCCTGGCAACTGCGGGCGGGGGATCGCATGCTTCTCAGTTTTGACCAGGCATTACAGGCCAAGCGCGCGCACGACTATAGAGGGTGGTGGATGCTCCTGATCCTTTTCCTGGTCGGCGTGGCCATCGTCTGCTTGAAGTGGCATGAAATTCAACCGGTCGAAAATAGGTGAAAGCACGTGGCGGATCGGCGAGAATGTCGAAACATGACCGGCAATATTGGATAGACTGCGCAAACTCGTACCTAATTCTCCCAACAAAAAAACGGGGTTCGTCCCTTTGTCCAATAAGCTCATCAGTCCGCTCAAATCCGCTGACGCCGCCAAATTGGTGCGCCCACCGGCGCGGTTAAAAAAAATCACCGCCAAAAAGGCCGCCGGCAAAAAAGCGGCCACCAAAAAGACCGGAGAGAAGACCGCCGGTAAAAAAACCACCACCAAGCCGCACCCGCCGCGCCAGGATAAGGAAAAAGTCATCCTCGACGCCGCAGAGCAGCAGTTTGCGCATTACGGTTTCGAAGGCGTTTCGCTGGAAAGCATCGCCGCCGCCGTCGGCGTAAGCCGCCACAACCTGCTCTATTACTTCCCCAGCAAAGACGCGCTATACCAAAGGGTGCTGGACCGGGTAATGGACTTGTGGCTGGAGAGCATGGCCCGCCTTTCGGCCAGCGATAACCCGCAGGAAGCGCTCAGCGCCTACATCGCCGCCAAGCTCAAATTCTCGCACGACCAGCCCACCGGCTCGCAGGTGTTCACCCGCGAAGTGGCCGCCGGCGCACCGCGCTACGCCGATGTGATCGAAAAGCGCGTGGCGCCCATGCTGCGCAAAGACATCAAGACCCTGGAAAAATGGGCCAAGGAAAGCCGCATCGCGCGCATAGACTACACCCACCTCATGTTCCTGATCTGGTCGGTGACGCAAGCCTACGCCGACCTCGCCCCCCAGTTCGCCATGCTGCTCGGTAAAACCAAATTGGAAGAACCGGATTTTGTGGCCGCGCAGAAGGTGCTGACGCATTTGGTGCTGGAGGGGTTGCGGAAGCGGGCGTAGCAGGGCCAATTTTTATTTAGTCTGCATAAAGAACCAGATTTGGACCCAGGTCTCGCTGCCAGAATCCTTAAAGTGAATCATGCCGGCGAAAACGGTGCGGTTAATATTTATCGGGGACAGGTATTTGTCGCGAGGATGACTGCGCCCGGCCTCGTGACCGAGCTTGCCGACAATCAACGGCACGAAGAGGGTCACAGGTCTGTCTTCTGGGCGGAGCTGCAGCGTAGAAGGCGCCCGCGATGCAGAAGCTATCTTTTTTGCGGCCTGGGCGGGTTGACGCTTGGGTTGATTACGGGGCTGCTTGGCAAGCAGGCGATTGCTGCAACGACGGTAGCTGTCGAAAGGGTTGTCCTCGGCCATCTGGAGTCGCAACTTCAGATACTACAAGGTCATGACGCTGCCGCCTGCGCCGCAATTTCTGGGATTATCTCGGAAGAAAAAGCGCATCACGATCAATCATATAAGCACTTAGATACCGGAGCATTCTGGCCGAAACTCCTTTCCCCCATTGTTTCTGTGTCAACCGAGTTTGTCATTTGGCTCGGGATGCATTTATAAAAAAATCCCGGAGCAAACACCTTGAAAGCCCCATCGGCATTCCGAAATACAACCCCTGCCGACTTCCCACGCATCCTGCAACTAAACGCAGCCTCCGAACACTTCCTGAGCCCGCTGACGCCCGCGCGCCTGGAAAGCCTTCATCAGATGGCCGCCTACCACCGGGTGTTGGAACAAGATGGAGCAATCGTTGCCTTTCTGATGGCCTTTCGCGAAGGCACGGCTTACGACAGCCTCAACTACCGCTGGTTTTGCAAAACCTTTGACCGCTTTCTATATATCGACCGCATCGTCGTCGCCGACGAGTCACAGGGCCAGGGCATCGGCCCGCGTTTCTATGCCAACCTGTTTGAGTTCGCAAGGCGGACCGACGCGGGCAGGGTCACCTGCGAGTTCGACATCGACCCGCCCAATGAAGCCTCACGGCGTTTTCATGAGCGACAGGGTTTTCGGGAAGTGGGCACGCATGCTGTCGCGGGCGGGAAAAAGCAAGTATCTTTACAGGCGGTATCGCTGTAGAAACCCGTTCTGCGCAGAAAGGTGAGTACACATCATGATTGGCCGTACTTCAATCATTGGATTTTTGGGCATCGCCTGCCTTTTGCTCGCGCCTTTTGCACAAGCCGGGTGCAAAGACAAGGAAGAGATAAAAGTACGCATCTGCTCGGCAGAGTCGCCGTGGAGAGATTTCTCGAGCGGGACGCTCTATGTGGACAAGGGCGATAGCAGTATCAGCGGGACGCTCAAGGTAGGGGCCGGCTTGGACTTCCAGTTATCCGTCCTTCTGGCTTCGCCCGAGAAAAAGGTCGCAACCGACTTCCTGATGATAGAAGGCCAGGCCTTGATGCTACGCGGCGATGAAATCCATGACCGCTTCGCATTTGAATATATGGATACGATCGTTGTCCGGCAGCAAATGCCGATCACCATTCTCGATCTGATGTATCCGAAGGGTCCTGCGCAGTTTCCGGACGCCATCGATATTTCACTCATGGAGGAAATGCGGCAGATCGATACCGCGACCATGACCACGGGTATCCATTACGGCGCGCCCTGGCACGCAAAGGGCAAGGCAAAGCGGCGCTCCGCGTCGACCATTGAATTCGACATCGAGATAACGTACCGGCCTTTCGACCATTTCGGAAAACCGGTCGCAGGCCCCGACAAAACGGACCGGATGAAAGGGACGCTGGTCTACGATCCCAAGGAAAAATTTCCCGATTCCATGACGCTCGATGGTTGGCGCTTTTTGGGAGAAAAAAGCCTTCTTTCCCCCGAAGAAAAAAAGCAGCAGGAGTCGGCAAAACCGGCGCAGGCGCCGCGCAAATTCGCCAACGTCGGAGAATTGCGAAAAGCAGTGGTCGAGGCCATGGCCGAATTGGAGAAGAAACGGGCCGCTGAAAAGACCAAATAAACGGGGCCGGCTCAGCACCGGCCCCGTTTGAAATGCTCACGGCAAATTACGGGAACGTGAAGTTCGCTGCAATAACGATCCCTGCGGCGGCCGTAAACGGCCCCGCCGTTTTCAACGCGCCATTCGAATTGGCTTCCAGCGAATATTTGGCTGTGGCGGCTACATCGGGTGCGAATACCAGGGCGCCAGGGCCGGCGACATAGGCGGCGACCAAGGGCGCATTGATAACAACGAAGTAGTTGTAGGCGCCGCTGACGCTATCGACCGGCTTATTGGCGATCTCGATGGTGCCGGCCGTCGTCAGGGATTGCAGCACGCGAACCGTTGAGTCGATGGGCGTCACCGTTGAACTGACCGTGCCCGCAAAGCTTCCTTGCGCGGATGCGGGTGGATTCAGTGGTGTGGCGGACGTGTTGATCGCCGTTACCGTATTGGCGGTGACGGCCACGCCGGTAATGACGGTGGTGGTGCGGCCCGGCGCGGTGACCACCAGTGTGTAAGTGCCCGCTGCGACCGGTTGCAGCATGAACTTGCCGGTGCTATCGGCAGGTGTAGATTTCACCACCACGCCGCTCTGCTGTAGCGCCGCCGTGGTGTTGCCGTTGGCCATGCCGATGTCTACATAACCCGTCACCCCGGAAACCAGGCGTGGAACCACGGTGACGACCGGTTTTAACAGGAAGTTACCCGAGGCCCCGGCGCTGACTACCGATTTGCAGGCGTCGAAATCGATGACAAAATCCGCCATCTGATTGGCGGCCACGGCAATGTTGATATTGGCCTTGACACCGGATTGCTGGCCGCTAGGCGTTTTGAGCGCAACCTCACTGCCGCCCGTGGCGATAACCGAATTGGCGAGTGGCGCCGCCGTGGTGTTATCGGCCAGCACCAGGCGCAGCTGCGTATACGTGCCGGCGCCTAGCGACGTTTGGCCGAGGTCGGCGAGTACGCCGTTGTTGAGCGACAGCAAATTGAGGCGCACGGCGGGGTTGAGCGTGATCTCCGACCAGCCGGCGTCGGTGTCCGCGGCGCTGGCGTTTTGATTCACCCGCACCTTGGCGACTGTAATGTTGACCGCGTCATAGCCGCAGGAGGGGGCGTCGGTCATGGCCATGCGCAGGCTGCCGCTGTTGCCATCGCCGGCGCTGCTGGAGCTTGAGCTGCCATAACCACCCCCGCCACCACCGCAGGCAGACAAGGAAATAAGCAAGGCGCCGGCCAGCACAGAGCACAGCGTCCGCAGGTGTTCGCATACAAATTTGAAAATCGGTTTCATGATCGCCCTCGCTGTCGTTTAGTGATTTGGTAGCGCGCCGGAGCCTGCCTGCAATAGAAAGCTCCTTGTAACGTTGCCGAAGGCTTCCCTTGCGAGATGGGTAAAAGTACCGTGTGCCACCGAACCCGGTCTGTAGGACAGCGCTGACGCGGGACGAGTGGTGGGAATATCGCGATGGGCGGCGGCGCAGAAAGTAAACAGGCGGCGGCGCAGGGGTGGCTGCTTATTTACCGTCGGCAAGCGGGAGCGCCGGCGAGTACATGAATATTATTCGGCCGCGCGTGGCAGGGGACGAAGACGGCACCAGCAAGCAAAGCCCGGCGGCATGGCGCTGCCGCCGGGGCTGCAAAAGAAAATAGACAAGACCAGTATTGCCGCTGGCCTGGCGGCGCAGGCCGCGCGTTAACCGACTTTAACCGTCACCCGCAAAAATGTGGCGTCGATGGAAGACTTGCCCTGGTCGGTGCTCTTGTTCTGGCTTTCAAACAAGGCCACCAGCTCTTTTAGCAAATCGGCTTCCTTGCCGTTCTTGGCCGCTGCGTCAAAGGCATTCATGGTCGGGCCGTAGAAATCCTTGAAGGAGGCCACCAGATCGGCGGGCGACAAGGGTGCGTTGAAGGTGTAAGTGTCGCGCAGGAAAGAGATGTTTTCCTTGGCGATGCCGGCGCCGGTAAAGCGCTCGATGACATTGGTCTCCACGCCCCAGGTCATGGGGCTGATAAAACCTTCGGGTGGCGGTGGGGTGTAGGCGGAGCTGATTTTCAGCACCTGCGCCACCAGGGTGGGGTCGCCGGGAATCCAGTTGCCCATCACGATGCGCCCACCGGGCTTGGTGACGCGCACCATTTCCTTGGCCACGTCGAAAGGGCGCGGCGCGAACATGGCGCCGAAAATGCTGACGACCAGATCAAAGCTCTTGTCGGCAATGCCTTCGAGGTTGGAGGCGTCGCCTTCCTGGAAGCGAATATTGCTGAGCCCCATTTCTCTCACGCGCCGGTTGCCGGCCTCCACCAGGTTTTGCGCGATGTCCACGCCCAGCACTTCTGCCCCCAACTGGGCCTCAGGGACCGCAGTGGTGCCGTCGCCGCAGCCCAGGTCCATCACCTTCATGCCGGCGGTCACACCTATGGATTTAACGAGAGCTTCGCCGCTTTCGCGCATGCTGGCCGCGATGCGCGTGAAGTCGCCTTTTTCCCAGAGCGCCTTGTTTGGGTTCATTTTTTAATTCCTCCTTTTGAGCAGAGCGATAGAATAATCGAAGAATCATGACATCTTCTGTAATTCCAGACTGATAAGGTCTAACAACACAAATGATGGGGCTAACATGAATAAAAAAATCTTATTGCTGCTGGGCGTCGCCACGCTGGGCCTGGCGCTCAACAGCGCTGCGCAAGACCGCGAACGGGAACGCGAGCGGGAAAGAGAGCGTGAGAACGCGGCCTACCGCGAAGGCTACGACAAGGGTTTCAAAGAAGGTTACGACAAGGCCTATAAAGAGGCCTTCGACGCCGGCTACCGCAAGGCGCAGGCGGAGCTGGCTCCGCCGCCGCCCCCGGTTGTGGTGGTGCAGCCGCCCCCGCCACCGCGCAGCTTCGTGATCGATATCACCAACGCCAGTTACGGCCCCTCCGACGGCGGCGGTCCGCGTTGCGATGCTATCCGTTACGTCCGCAAAACGGCACAAGGGCGGCGCAACGCCACGGTGGACATTACCAACGATATGTGCGGCGACCCCGCACAGGGCAAGCGCAAGAGCGTCGAAATCACCTATCGCTGCGGGCCGGTGGTAAAAACCACTACCGCCTACGAGCATCGCTCCGCGTATCTGGAGTGCGAATAGCCAAGAAGCGATAACACCAAACTGGCCGCAGTGGTTTCCGCTGCGGCCCTTCCCGCCCGCTAGCCTTGCGCACGCTATTCGTGCAAGGTCGCTCCGATTCTTCGGGCGTCAAAATTCGCTATCGCCATTTGTTGAAGTTCTGTAGAGTACGGCATCGCCCGCGCAGACGGGTGGCCAAACAGGGATGGGCGCACCATGGTTTTCAACTCGCTGAGTTTTGTGGCGTTCTTCGCCATTGTGCTGGCGCTGCATTCGATGCCCTTCGAATGGAAAACCAAAAAGATCAACCTGCTGATCGCAAGTTATCTTTTCTACGCCGTTTGGAACCCGCCCTTCATTCTGCTGCTGTGGATCTCCACGGTCGTCGACTGGTACGCCGCGCAAAAGCTGGTGTACGCGGAAAAGCCCATGCAACGCCGCGCCTGGATGCTGCTTTCGGTGGTGGCCAACCTGGGCATGTTGTTCTACTTCAAGTACGGCAACTTCCTGCTGGAGAATTTCGTCGTGCTGATGAACGCCGTCGGGATCGCTTATCAGGCGCCGCATTTCGACATCGTGCTGCCGGTGGGTATCTCGTTTTATACCTTCGCCACCATGTCGTACACGCTGGATATTTATCTGCGCCGCGCCAAGCCGGCCGATAACTTTCTCGATTACGCCTTGTTCGTCACCTTCTTCCCGCATCTGGTGGCCGGCCCCATCATGCGGCCCACCGAGCTGGTGCCGCAATTCGCTGAGCCGCGCAAAGCCACGCCGCACATGCTGCGTTTCGGTCTGGCGTTGATGACGCTGGGCTTGTTCCAGAAGGTGGTGCTGGCCGATAGTTTTCTGGGCCCTGCGGCGGAGGCGGTCTTCGATACCGCCAAGACACCCGGCGCGCTCGACGCCTGGATCGCCACGCTCGCCTTCAGCGGGCAGATTTTTTGCGATTTCGCTGGCTATTCGACTACCGCCATCGGCGCCGCCATGTGCCTGGGCTTTGCCATGCCGGACAATTTTCGGTTTCCATACGCCGCGGTAGGCTTCCAGGACTTCTGGCGGCGATGGCATATCACCCTGTCCTCCTGGCTGCGCGACTATTTGTACATTCCCTTAGGTGGAAACCGTCACGGCGAAGCACGCACCTGGCTGGCCCTGATGCTGACCATGTTATTGGGCGGTCTGTGGCACGGCGCCAATTGGACCTTTGTCGTTTGGGGCGGATTGCACGGCACCTATCTGATCGGCGAGCGTCTGTTGCGCAGAAAGTTTGCCGAACACAAACCCGCCGCCGTCGAATTCTTTTTATTGGGCCTGTTCACCTATTTCCTGGTGAACATCACGTGGGTGTTTTTCCGAGCCAAGAATTTTGAAACCGCCTGGACTATTCTGCGCGGCATGTTCGGCGCCAACGGCGACGCCAAGCCGATTCTGATTACGTTCCACATCGTGATGGTCGCGGTCATCATCAGCGGCATCGTGTTCGCGCATTGGCAGCTGCGAAAACGCACCCTGGAAACGGCCATCGCCGGCGTACGGCCGATGGTATTGGCGGTGGCGTGGGCCTTGATGGCGTTCGCGGTGGTCATCGCGCAAGGAGAGGGCAATGCCTTCATCTACTTCCAGTTCTGAGGGGGCCGCCGTGAGCACATCGAGTGAAGACAATACCGTGCGCGCCGGCTTCGTGCGGCTGACAGCGTCCAATCGCCCCGGCGTGGCGCAGCCAGTGCCGGAGCGCGATATTCCCGATCATCCCTGGCCGAAGATTTTCCTGGCCGCGGTGATTTTGTTTCTGGTTTTACTGGCGTGCTGGGAAGGCTATTGGCGCAACTACGGCGTTACGCCCGCCTACGCCAATAGTAACGACTCCTGGGCGGCGCAGCGGCGGCGTATCGACAACGGCGAAGGCAAGGCGCTGGTGCTGATCGGTTCCTCGCGCGTGCTGTTCGACGTGCAATTGCCCGTTTGGGAAAAGATCACCGGCGAGCGGCCCATCCAGCTGGCGCTGGAAGGCACCTCGGCTGCGCTGTTGATGGAAGACCTCGCGGCCGATCCCAATTTCACCGGCCGCCTGATGGTTGGTGTCACGCCGGATTTATTCTTTTCCGGTTTTGCGTTCCGTGGCGAAGCGGTTTCTTATTTTCACAAGCAGAGCCTTTCGCAGCGCAGCGGACACTGGCTGTCGCAACATTTTATTGAGCCTTACTTTGCTTTTTACGATCCGGACTACGCGCTCAATACGGTCTTGAAACGACAGACCTGGCCGGACCGCCCCGGCCGCCACGCCAGAATGTCGGTGCGCAAGCTGTCGCTGTCCGACGCGGACCGCAGCACGCATATGTGGCCCAAGGTCGAGAACGACCCGGTCTATCGCGATATGGCGCGCTCCATTTGGGCGCAAAACTTTACCGGCCCGCCGCCGCCTGCCATGGATACGCCGGAAAAAGCACAAAAGGTGGTCGCCAAGCAGATCGAGCGTGCGGTAACGGCGCTGGATAAACTGCGCGCGCGCGGCGTGCAGGTGGTGTTTGTGCGTCTGCCCAGCTCGGGTGATTATTACGCCTTTGAGCAAAAGGCTATACCGCGCGCCTTCACCTGGGACGTGCTGCTGCAAAAAACCCAGGCCCCCGGCATCCATTTTGAAGATTACCCGCAGTTGCAGGGCTACACCCTGCCCGAGTGGTCGCATATCGCGCCGGGTGAGGTCGATAAATTCACCGCTGCGCTGGTGCCGCTGGTGCAGGAAAAATTCGCCGCCCTCGCTGCCCCGGCAGCGAAATAAGGCTTACGGTGCGTCCGGGCCGGCGCGCCGCATATTGAATTCGAATTCGGATTCACCCACCACCACAAAGCCGAGTCGCTCATAGAGCGACTTGGCGGGGTTTGCCTTCAACACACTTAGCGTCAGCGCCGTTTCGGCAGCGTCGGCTTCAGCGATGATCTCGCCCAGTATTTGCGCGCCCAGGCCTTTGCCCTGCATTTCCGGCGCGACCTGGATCTGGATGATTTTCCACTCGGTCTCGCCAAGTCTTACCTTGAGCAGGCCGATGGGCTTGTCGTCATGCAGCAATACCTGCGCGCAGTCATAGGCGCCCATCAGCCTCTGCATATGATCGGCTTCGCTGATGGCGGCGCCTGAGGCGGCCAGGTGCGCATTCATCGTTTTGCGCCGCAGGTCCAGCAGAAAGGGGACGTCCTCCTCGGTGGCGGGGCGGCGGGTGATCGCTACCGGCATATTTATTTGGCGGCAGCCGTTTTTTCCACCTTGGCCGGTTCTTCCACCTTGGGCGCCGCCGCAAAAGGCTTGATGCCGAACTTGGGATAGACCTCAGCCGGGAAATAGAAGGTGCCGTCCTTCACCACCATGCTGATGGTCTTGATGGCCTTCAAATCCTTGACCGGGTCACCGGGGATGAGGAAGAAATCGGCCAGCTTGCCCTTTTCGATGGAACCCAGACGCTGATCCTGGCCCAGATAGCGGATGCTGTCGTAGGTGGCGCGCTTCAGGATTTCCGCCGTGGTAAAGCCGGTGCGCAGGTATAGCTCCAGCTCGCGGTGATAGGTAAACGCGCCACCGGTATCGGTGCCGAATACGATGAAAACGCCGCGGTCGTGCAGCATCTTGGTGGTGGCGTAGATTTTTTCCAGCGCGCCGCGATAGGCCTCGTCGTCGCCGGGGGCGGAGGTATCGATCAGCGCGCGCTTGGCCTCGCGCTGCACGCCGATCGGCATATGGTCCAGATAATCCACGGCGCCCAGCGGTACTTCGCCGTTACGCTGCAGGGTCAGCTTCTCGTGTATGCCCAGCGTGGGGTCGATGGCCTTTTTGCCATCCACCATCATCTGGATGGTGCGTTGCACGCGCGGGCTTTGCAGGTCCAGATCGGGCAGGCGCTTGAGAGCAGTGAGACGGAACAGGGTGCGGGTATCTTCTCCCGGAGCAATTACCCAGCCCAGCATGAACTGGTTAATGTGCGTCATCTCGTCGTAGCCCGCTTCCAGCATGGCGTCGGCGGTGGAGAACGCCGGCACGTGGCCGGCCACGCGCATGCCGAGACGGTGCGCTTCCTGCACCATCGCCGGCACCCAGGCCGGGTTCATGCTGTTGTAGATCTTGATCTGCCAGTAACCGCGCGCACCGTACCAGCGCACCGCATCCAGCGCCTCCTGCTGCGAATTAACCAGGATGCCGCCGTTGGCGTTGAAGGGGCTCTTGCCCTCGATGAAGCCGGAGCGCACCACGCGCGGGCCACCGATCTCGCCGCCATCCATGCGCTGGATGAGCTTATCCAGTACGGCGTTGTCGTTACCCATATCACGCACGGTGGTGATGCCGGCGATGAGGTTGAGCAGCGCCTCGCCCTGCCCCAGGTGGCCGTGCATTTCAACCATGCCGGCGACCAGGGTGCCGCCATTGCCGTCTATAGTCACTTCGCCTGGCGTGGCCGGGCTGTCCAGCGCTTCGACGGCGGCGATTTCCCGGCCGCGCACCAGCACCGATACCGGTGCGGTGAGGGCGGAGGTGGCGGGGTCGAACACGCGCACGTTCTTGATGCGCACCGGCCCGGCGTAATGGTGGGCAACGTCTTTTTCCATACTGACGAAGCGGTCTGTGGACCAATCGGCGGCGAGCTTGCGCAGGCGCTCCTCCTCGCCCTCGTAACCCTTGCGCACGATGATGGCGCTGGGGCTCACCTGTGCGAACAGCCGACCCTTGGCGTCCAGCAGCAGATTGGTCGGGGAAAGATCGATGCCGCTCAAGGCGTAGCGCGTCACTTGCAGTGCGCCACCCGCGCCCTGCACCTTCAGCGTCACACCTTTTTCCAGGTGTAGCGTGCCGGCCGGCAGGGCGGGCAGGCTCATGCCGGGGGCTTTCAGCAGCGCCTGGGCATAAATGCCGTTGGCCCAGGGGCTGCCGCTTTGCGCGATGTATAGACCGGGCTTGGCGACCTCGGCGCTGCCCTTGCCGGTGGAATCGATCCACTCGGCGTGCGTGCCCGATTGCAGGAAGCTTTCATCAACCTTGCTGCCGAAGGTGGTGCTGCCCTTGATAGTCCAGGCCACCGGCAGGCCGGCGGCATTGCTGCGTATGGTTTCCGCCATGGTCGGCCCGCGGCCGTTGTTCTTGACGTTGTAATCGACGGTGGTGGTGTCGCCCTTGGTTTCGGCGATCACGTGGCCGATGTTCTTGCCGGCGGTAATGACGGTGAAGTTGGCCGTTTCTGCGAAAACAACGGGCGCCAGGAACATAAGCGCGGCAAGAGCAAGGGAGGGGGTGGAGCGGAACGGCTTATGCATGGTGTCCTCAGGGCGGTTGGGAGGGGCGGCGCGTGACCGGCATTATAAGGTTGGGCCTGAAACGGCGCTCGGGCCGCACGCGCGGGTCGGCACTCATCAGCGTTGCTGCAAAAACCGGAAAACTGCTACAGTAGCTTTCGATGAGCAAGCGAAGAATTTTCAGGGGGATCGTCGCTGCACTCGGTCTGGCTTTCGCGCTTTCGCAAAGCCTGTCCATCGAAGCGCGCCCCGCGCCCGTGACGCCGCAATCGGCGGCCAGGAAGCTTTTTCCCCAGGTGAAATGGCGCGCGGATGTGCTCAAAGGCGACTTCACCTGTCAGGGCAAAACCCAGTTCGCCATGCTGGGCATCACCGATCTGGAATTCGTGGTGATCGTGTTTGCCGACGGGCTGAATAAAAAGCCGCTGGAAATCCGCTTTTCCGGCAAAACCCGCAACCCCTACAAGCTGAAACTGACCCGTGAAAGCCTGGATATCAAGAGCGCCGAAATCGAAAAAGCCGCCGGCCGCCTGCCGGAGGGCCTGGTGCCTTCCAAGACCTGTTCCGGCCTCACCCTGAGCGACGACGAAGTGGACGCTGCGCATATCTACTGGAACCACAAGACGCATAAACTCAGCGCCTGGACCTTGTAGTCTACCGGCCGGCGTGGCCTAAAACAGGAAAGACTTCACCAGGTTGATATCGCCGATCTTGCGCAGCGGGATCACGAAGCTTTCGCGCTTTTCCTTTGGCGTGTTTTCGTAAAAGATCAGCGTGATGGTGGTGGTGATGATGGGCTTTTGCAAGGCGTCGGCGTTGAAGTTATAGCCGCTGGCTTCGCTGTAATTGCCCCAGTAATTCACGAACACATGGTAGGCGCCGTGCAGCGGGTCGTTGCTGGTGAACATCTCGGGGCCGGGACCGTCCACGCTGTCCACGTCCAGGCCGCCGCCGCCGTTCAGGATCGGCCGCGCCCAAAAGGCGTGCTGGCCGTCCGGCGTGATGATGTGCAAATCAACCTCGGCCTCCGGCGCATCCCAGGAACAGACGATGCGCAGCTTGGCGCCCGCCTTACTATTATTGGCTTCGTAAAACTGCACGCGCTTCGCGCTCTTGCCGTCGGCCGTTTTCACCTCGATGCTATTGGAACCTGCGCCGAACGCGTAGTGGCGCTCGTAACGGCCGTCGGCTCCTGAATTCAGCACCATAGGGTTACCGTTGACGATCAGGGTCGGCCGACCGCGCTCCTTGCCCGCCTTGGCAATGGCACCCTTGATCAGCGTGCGGCCGCTTTGCGCGCCGCGATTGATGGGGGGTGTCGGGTAGGCAACGGCGGTGTCCTCGCTGCGGTCGGTAAGGCCCGAATAATTCCAGCCGCCGCGAGGGTTTTCCACGGTGATGGCGGGTTCGGCCGGTGCGGCTGGGGGCGCACCGATGCCGGCCAGGGGCAGAGCCAGACCAATCAGCAAAATGAGGGCGTGCGTTTTCATGGATAGCTGAACGATTTCACCAACGTGAGTTCACCGGCCTTGCGCATCGGCACGAATACCATCTGGCGTTTCTCGGAAAGCGTGCCCTCCTGGGTGACGATGGCGACTTGCGCGGTCGTCAGGTCTTGCTGGTTGGGCCCGCTGCCGTAGTAATTGACGAACACGTGGTACACGCCTTTTTGCGGTGCCGGGTTGGCGTAGATTTCCGGACCGTAGCCGGTGGTCACGTCTACGTCCAGCGCGCCGCCGTTGGCGCCTACGCGATTGCCGTAAAACACGTGCACCCCATCCGGGGAGACCACGTGCAAATCGAGATCAGTTCCGTCGCTATCCCATGACAGCACCACGCGCAAGCGCGCCGCGGGCTTGGCGGCGTAGGCATCGACGAATTGCACGCGCTTGCGGTTTCTGCCGTCGGCGCTGCGTACCTCGATGCTGTTGGAACCTGCGCCGAAGGAGTGCGGCCGCGAGAAATTGCCGGCCTCGTCGGTGGATAGCGGCATGCCTACGCCGTTGACGATCAGGGTGGCGGGCTTTCCCTTCACAGCACCGTCGATATGGCCCTTGATCAACGCGGCGGCGGACTTACCGGAAGCGTTTACTGAGGAGGCAGGGTAGTTCACTTCCTGACCGAAGTCGGTGGGCTCGCCTTCGCTGAACCGCCAGCCGCCGCGCGGCAGTTCCATGCTGATGCTACCGGCCTCGGCACCGTTTTTGGCAGAGTTGTTGGCGGGCGGGGCGGCTTCGGCGGTCAAGGTCGTCAAGGCCGCCAGCAGCAGGATCGGACAAAAATGGATTGCGCGCATGGTCAGCCTTCAATCAGTTTGCGGGCGAGGCGCTCGATGTAACGCTCATCGGCCCCGTTGGGGTGGAAGCGAAAAGAAAGGTGCAGGTACTCGTGCGTGAGTGCCACGCGTTCGTCCAGGGTGCGCCAGCCGCGCACGTACACGCGCAGCCGTTGCTGGTCGGAATAGGGGTTGCCGTCGTTCAGGGCGCAAATGCGTACGGCCGAGGCTGGCGCCTCGTAACCGGGTTCGCGCTGCAGGCGCGCATCCCACATGCGCGCCGATTGGCGCAGCCATTGTTCGGCGGCGTCCAGACGCGTGCATTCCTCGCGGCCGCCGAGGCTGGCGATGCGCGCCTGCGGGAACGCCGCTAGCAGGATTTGCTCGAAATTCTGTTTTTCGCCGCTCTTGGCTACAGCCTCGCTCCAGGCCAGCCTATTGGGCGCGGCGCGGTCGCGGTGGTATTGCACCGGCACGCCCTGCAGGAAAATATCGTCGCTGAACCAGGCCGCCGCCAGCGCCGCGTCGCTGGGCGCGCTGGCGCTGACCCGCTGGGTATTGCTGGCGTCGGCGATGTGCCAGCAACCCGCCTCGAAATGGCCGTTTTGCACCAGATAGCTGCGCGCCGCGATGGCCAGGGCGCGCGCGGCTTCCGTATATTGCGCGTCGCCCTCGCGGTCGATCACGCGCGCCACGTAGTCGTTGAGCGGGAAGCGCCCGGAGATTTGCGGTACACCCTGCGGCGATACGTTCAGCACCAGCTCGCCGCGCGAGGCGATATTGAGCCAGTTGCCATTGGCGAATTGCAGGCGGTAGCGGCCCTTGAGATTGCCGGGCTTGATCTCCACTGTATCGGTGGCATGCCACACGGCGCGCAGCGGGTAGCGCGCAAAAAAATCCACGTCCACGCAGGTCGTCTCGCTGCGGTCGCGGCCCACTGTCTGCCAGCGCGGCGCCGGCAGCGCAGTGGCCAGTAATGGCGCCCAGGTGGCGATTGCCGTGCGGCTGGAGCCGCGCGCGCCGAACCAGAACGGCGTGCCGTCCGCCAGCCAGCCGGCAGCACCCCCAAAAGCGCTGCCGTCGGCGCGATGCCAGGAGTAGGTCTTGTAACGCACCCCCGTGCCCAGGGTGGTCCAGCCTTCGCGCCCGTAACCGTGCAAGCCGACCTCGAGCAGGGCCAGCCGCGCCTCGCTGCGCGCCCGGGCGGGAATGGCGTCCAGCGCCGCGAGCAGTTCGTCCACACGCACTTCGGTGGCGGGGTTGAGCGCTTCGGTGTCCAGCAGCCACGTAGCACTGCTGCGGCCCCGCCAGAAGGCGCGCCAATCGTCTTGTGAAATCGCTAGGCGTGCGAAAGAAAAGTAGGGCGCACAGGATTGCGCCAGGGCATGGTTGCGGTCGATGCTATTGCCAGGCTCGCAGCAATACTCTTCCTCACCGTCGCGCGTGCTGCGGTTTTGCATGCAGGTATAGGCGGGCTCGCGCGCCTGCCGTTCGCTGAGGTAGGTAAACACGAACAATTTCCACAGGCTGCCCAGCGGTACGCGTGTATCGGCATCCAGCGTCACGGCGTCCGCCGTGCCGTTCTTTTGCAAACGCCGCCATTCGACCTGCCCGTCGCGGCGCCAGGCCAAGCTGGTTTCGGGCGGCTCGCTTGCGGCTGCGGACAGGGCAGCCAGAAGCGCAGCAGCGAGGCAGGCGCTACTGAACTTGAAGCTGTGCACGCGCGCCCTCCTCAAACGCTTTTTGTTCCGGCTGATACATGCGGTAGTAGCGCGCCGGCGGCAGGACGAAGGTGCCGCTTTGCGCAAAGCGCAGCAAATGCCGTACCGTGGTCTCACCCGACAGGGCGTCGATCGGCACGGCGTAGCCGCGCGGCGTTACTTCGTAGCGAGCGCGTTCCAGCGCCTCGGCGTCCTTGGCGCCGGCGCGGCGAATGGCGATGCCCCAGGTGGTGCGGTCGGCCGTGGCGCCCGGCGGCAGCGGCACTTCGACGATGCCGAAGCGCAGCGTCGAGCCGGCGCCTTGTGCCTTGGTCAGCACCACCTCATCCAGATACACCTCGTCGGTCTTCAATATCGCATCGGCCGGCAGCAACTCCAGCGTGTACTCGGTCGGCCCGCTGTCCACCGTTACGGTTTCCTGACCGCGCTGCGGTTTTTCCTGCGGGTCCGGTGCGGCCGGAAGAGGCTTGGCGATGCGCACCATACGGTATATGCGCCGCTGTACTTGCACCGGCAGGCTGGAAGCCTCGGTTTCGCGGCTTTCGAATTGCGCGACGGCGGTCAACCCTGCCCCCGGAGCGCTTGTCAGCTTGAGCACAGCCGGCGACGTGGCGGTGTTCCAGCGGAATAGCTGTTGGCCGGTAGCGGTTGTTATGCGCTGCCAGGCGGCCTCGGGTTCGGCTTTGGCGATGGCCGCGCGCAGCAAATCGCTATTCGTGCCGGACGCACCGGATAGCGCGCGATAGGTCCATTGCAGGATCAGCGAACGGTCTATGGTGGGATACCCCGCGCGCACTTTTTCCAGAATTGCTGCCGCATCCTTGCTGGCGATACGGCCGTTCAAAAGCAACAGCGCATCGCCCAGTGGCAGTCCCGCTGCGCGCACCTGTGTAGCCGCGGCGTCGAGATCGGCGTCCTTGATCGCCACCGTGCCTTTAGCTTGCGTGATGACATAGCTCACCAGCAAACGGCTCATGGCGGGTGCCAGCTCGCCGCTCTCGCTGCTCAGCACCATACTGTTGTAGGGTGAGAATTTTTTACCTTGTACCTGTGTGGGCAGGGGTTTGCCGGCGATTTCCTCGCCCAGGGCCTCGGCCAGCGAACGCATCGGCAGGCCCATTTCCTGCATCCAGTACAGCATCAGCGCCCGCTCCCACAGACTGCGCTTGACGCCGTTCTTGCGATACACCTGGATCAGGCGGTCGAAGTGTCCCGGCGGCAGTTCGAGTTTCAGCGCGCGGCTGGCGTGCCAGTCGGCGTAGTAGGCATAGGCCGTCAGGAAGGCGTCGGCGTCTTTATCAGGAGGAGTCCACCAGCCGAAGGTCGCTTCCGGCCCGGCCATTTGCGCCAGACGGAAGCGGTAGCTGTGCAGGCGTTGCGTGAGTTGCGCATTGAGGCGCTCGTCGCCGGGTAATAGCGATTGCAGGGCCAGGCTGTAGGGAATCAGCCGGCTGGAGGTTTGCTCGACGCAGCCGTAGGGATAGTCGATCAAATCGTCCATCAGGCGGCGGAACTGGCCGGCCGCCGAGTCGGCGAATTGAAGGCGCAGATTGGTGGCGTCGGCCGGCAGGTTGAGCGGCGTCTCCTTGCCGGTCAGCGCCACGCTGATCGAGCGCGGCGATTGCCAGTGCGCCGGCACCACCCGCAGCGGAACCGATAGCGCATCGACAGTTTTGCCGTCCTTGGCCAAGGTAAGTTCGAGTTGCGTATTCGCCGCCGGGGCACCGCCTTGGATATGAAGGGGCAGCGCCAGGAAATTGGCGCCGGGGTGCACATTGATGCGCTCGCGCTTATCCACACCGGCGCCGCTGGCGCTGAAATCCACCATGGCGTCGGTCTGGCCCTGGTTGAAAATGGCCACGCTGGCCTGCGGCGCGTCTTTCTCGCGCATCCAGTTGGGGCTGGTCCACTTGACGTAGAAGTCCTTGTCGGAGCGCACGTAGGCCACGCTTTGGCCCACCGTGCCGGACGGGGCCGCCGCGCGCACGGTGATGCGCCAGCGCGTCAGGGAGTCCGGCATCATGAACGAGACCTTGGCGTGGCCGTTGGCGTCCACGGCCACGGTGGGCAGCCACAGGGCGGTGTCCTTGTCTTCGCGGCGCGGCCGCTCGAGGATCTTGATGGCACGCTCCGGCGTCTGGCGGCGCGAGGGCATGGCGGCCTTGGAAGGCGGGCGTGCCAGGTCGTAGCCGATGAATGAAAGGCTGGCCGAGGTGCGGACGTTATTGCGGCGCGGATGAAAAAAGAAATCGAACACGTCCGGCGCGATCTCGGGCTGCAGGACGTAAATCATTTCATCGACGACACCCACCGTGAGCAGAGTGCCGGGCGCGGGCTTGTCGCCGACCAGGGCCGCCAGGTCCAGTGTGACCTTGTCGCCGGGGGCGTATACCGGCTTGTCGGCCTGCACGGCGATGGCAATGCGCGGCCGCTCCACTTTCAGGCCCAGGTTCTGGAACACGTAGTCGCGGCCTTTGACGTACACCACCGAGAGGGTGATATTGGGGCCGTAATCCTCGCGCACCGGGATGTCGGCGCGCCACTGCTGCGGGGCAATGCGCGTGGCGCTGATCCACGCGCCCAGGCCATCGCCGCCGGCCATCAGTGCGGTCTTTTCGACGCGGTCGCGCTCCAGCGTGAACAGGGCCTGATCGACCGTTTGCGGAAAAGTGATCAGGGCGTGGGCAACTTCGCCCGGTTTGTATTGCGTTTTATCGAACAGCATTTCGATCGAGCCCTGCGGTGCGCCTACACCCGCGCCGCTCACATAATGCGATGTGGCTCCCACCACATTGCCGCCAGCGTCACGCAACGACAGCGTGTAAGTGCCGGGTTCGGCGAATTTGATTTCCAGGGCCTTTGCGTTTTGCAAGGGACCGGATTGGCGGGCCCGGTTTTCCAGGCGCACCCATTCCCAGGCGACCGGCTGCGAGGCGGCGGCCAGCTGCGCATCTCCTTGTGCGCGGATGTCGAAGTTCACCGGCTCGTTCACCGCTGAGAAGCCGCGCCCGCTTCTGAGCGTGAAGGTGGCCGCGCCGCGTTCGATCAACAGCTCCTTGGTTGCCCGCACGCGGTAGGCGGCGCCGTCGGTGGCCAGCACGCTGAGCACATAGCGGCTGGGCTCTTTGGCGGCGGGCAGCGAGAACCTGGCTACGCCCTGCGCATCGGTGGTCAGGACAGCGGTGGTGAGTTGCAGGGGGAACTGGCCGGCGTAGCCCAGGTCGCCCTCGACCATGGTCAGGCGCTGCGCGCGCACCGATAGCTCGGCCACGGCGTTGGGCACCGGCTTGCCGTCCGGATACGCGAGTTGCAATCTGCCTTCGACGGCCTCGTTGGTTTTGAAATCTTTTTTGCCGGGGATGATGTTGATTTCAAAATGCGGCTTCTGGTATTCGGCCACGCGAAACGCCGCGCCGTAGGCATCGCCCTTGAACGTGAAGCGCAGCTCGTAGCCGCCGGCCACGGCGTTGTCCGGCAATTGAAAGCTGGTGTCGGCCCCGGTTTGCGGCGACATTTTCACCGTTTGCCCCGCCACCGGAAAACCGTTGGCGTCGAATACTTGCAGCGCAAGATCACCGGCCGCCACCGCGTTCGACTGACGTGCGGAGGTGAACTGGCGGCCCAGGAATTTGACGAACACAGTATCGCCGGGGCGGTAGAGGGGCCGATCCGTCACGGCATATAACTTGGTGTTGTAGATCTCGCTGTCGTAATAATAGTTTTCCGCGATATAGATGCCGCCCTGCGGATCGTTGCCGAACACATAGGTCTTATCGGGCGCGCTGCGGTTGAAGGTGACGATGCCGCGCCGGTCCGAACCGCCGTCGGCCAGCACGCCGACGCCATCGGTCCACACGACTTCAGCGCCGCCCACCGGCTTGCCGCTGCGGCGATCCGCCAGCCACACCATCATTTGCGTAGCCGACACCTTGGTGACGGCGATGGTGTCGGACACGAACACCAGGGTGGTGGCGCGATGGTCGCTGACCATGGCTTCGACCAGATAGAGGCCTGGCTCCAGCTTGCCCAGGGGGATCATCACATTGCCTGAAGAAGGTTGGATGAATTCGCTGCTGCTGCCCTCCAGCTTTACGCCGGCGGGCGGCTGGATCGGCTTGGCTACCTGCACCGGATAGCGGAAGCTATCAACCAGGGTGTGCGCCTTTAGCGGGCGGTAATTCGGGTGCAGGCGCTCCGGCGGGCTTTGCTTCACCAACGGATGGGTGCGCACGTCCGGCGCCTGGGCGGTGACGGCCTGGCGCGCATCGCTGGAAAACAGATCGCGCCAGGCGGCGCGCGAGCCTATCCACCAGTTATCCCACATGCGCCCCAGCGCATTGGAAAGACCGGGGCCGGCGTATTCGCCGGAGGTGTCGATGCGGTGCAGGTTCTTTTGTTTTTTCAAGAAGGCGAGCGGCTGCTGGACGCGGTACACATAAACGTCCGCCCCGCCGTAGTCAGCGACAGGCCCCATGTTTTGCGCTTCCAGCCGCACGAAGGCGCTCTCCTGCGAGCCATAGGTGGCGTCGCTCAGAAGAAAGAACGGCGTCCCGGTCGGCTCGTCGTCGGCATGCGCGGCAGGCGCCAGCAGCAAGGCCTGCAGGCAAAGCAGCAGCACGATGGAGGGAAGGCGGAAAATTTTCATGTCGGTGCTCATGCGGTAAGGAAGTTCAGGCGATACAGACCGGCGAAATTGGGGTTGCTCGTGGTTGGTTGCCATCGAGTGTCGGGCCAGCGCAATAACTCCGGCAGCAGCACCGAGCGCAGTCCGCTGTCGCTGCGTGTCTGGGTGCCGGTGTGATAGGCGATGAAGCTGCCCATCCACACCATCAGGTGCTGCGCATCGCCCTGGTCGTAGAACAGCAGGTCGCCGGGTTGGGCGAGGTTGAAGTCCTTGGAAATCCAGCGCGAGTTTTCCTGCACCAGTTCCAACGCACCGGCGTAAGCCGATACCGAGCCGTCGGCCAGACGCCAGCGGTGCCGCAGCGTCTGCTGGGCCTCGCTCAACCGCGCTTCCGGCGGCACCGGTTGCCCGGCGAGGCCATTGGCGCGCTTCCATTTCTCATCGTGGTCACGCAGGGCCTCGGCCACGGCGAAGCGCACCAGGCCCGCGCAGTCGCGCTGCTGCCAGCGCGGGGTGGGGCCGGCGGCCAGTTGCAGCGAGACGATGCGAACCATCCAGGCGCGGAAGGCGCGCGATTGGTCCGGCGTCAGATTGGGGGCATCGTCTGCAGCAAAAGCTGCCGGCGAGAGCGTGCCGGACAGTCCGCACGCGGCGGCGGACAAAGCGGCACCCGACAGAAAATCGCGGCGGTTCATTTGGCCGCCTCCGCCGCGCGCCATTCGACGCGCTGCCAGCCACCGGCGTTCTTGCCGGCCAGGTCGAGACGGTAAGCCGGATGTGTGGCAAGGGCGGCCATGCGCGCCGGCAAATGCGTGCGCACAGCAGCCAGCTGCGACGCATCGCCGGGGCCGGACAGGGCGCCCATGGCCTCGCGCTCGGTCATCGACGATAGCGGGCGCGGTGTCAGCAGCGCCAGCGTGGCATCGGACGTCGGCATTTGGTCGGCAACGCTGGGATTCACGCGGGCGATCGTGTCCAGCACCTGATCGACCAGGTCGCCGTCCGGTGAAAACACCACGTAGGAGCCGCGCGCGGCAACCGAGGGCGGGCCCTTAAGTTGCAGGGCCTCACCGCTCTGGGCGCGCCACAGCAGGGTGTCATCTTTGGCAGGCTTCTTTCCGGTAGGAGACTTGGCCGGTGTCTTGCGGTATTCGCCCACTGCGCCCGGGCGGCGCATGGCCCAGGTTGCTAGCGCGGCGATAGCCTGGTTGCGGTCCGGCAGTTCCTTGGTGATACGACCGATGAACACCGGCGCGTACAGACTGGAATCGGCGTACCAGCAGGCGACGGCGGAGCCATCCAGGGCCGCCAGCGATTTTGCATCCGGCAATTGTGGTTGCTTGTCGGCCTCGGTCACCACCGCTTGCGCGGCCTTCCAATCCACCGGCAGCAGCAGGCAGGCGGCAGGGTTGGCCGGCACTGCGCGCCACAGCGCGACGTCGCCGATATTACGGGTACGCGGCGCCTTGTCGTCCAGCCATATCTGGGTGGACCAGGCGTTTGCAGTCGAGGTGTTGAAATCGAAACGCAGTCCTTTGAAGCCGGGGAAGAACGCGGTGTAACCTAGGGTAAGGACGGGCGCGCCTATTACCAGGGTATGCGTTGCACCCGTAGCCTTGGCGGCGGGTTCCAGCGCAAAGCCGCGCGACAGCGCACCATCGTTTTCCAGCCAGGCGGCGACGGCGGTGCGCGCCTCCGGCGCGATGGCGTTTTCCTTGCCGTACAGCAGACCGGGGTCGGACAGGACGGCGACGCGGTCGCCGTAGGAGACGATCAGCAGAGTGCGGCGTGGGTTCAGTTCCAGCGCGAAAATATCGGCCTCCCCCTTGGCCAGGGTCAACTTGCCGGCCCTTTTCAGTTGTGCGTCCGACATGGCCACGGTGCCGGCCTGCTGCATCAGCTTGGTCAGCAGATTGCGCCGCATGACGATGGCGAAGTGGCGTAGCGCGCCCCGGCCGTCGCGCCACATGGCCACTTCGGCGGGTTCGTCCAGGGCGGAGGCGAGAATACGGTCGGTCCAGGCGAGCTGGTGTTCGTAGGCGATGCGCTTGACGGCGCCTTTGAAGCTCAGGCGGTCCTCATTGTTTTCGTAGTAGAACACCAGGTCTTCGGTGAAGACGTCGCGCGCCATCGGTACCTTGAGCAGGTCCTTGGGCAGGGAGGAAAGGCTGCTGCTGCGGATCAGCGCATCCGGCTTGCCCAGGTCCGCCATCAGCCGCGTGCCGGGGTAGGAGTAGGGTTTCCATTTGGCGCTGCGCTGGTAGGCGATGGCGCTGGCGATAGTGGCGACAACAAGAGCCGCGATGATGAAAGTGCGCCGCATGGTTCTTCCTCTGGAAAATTGCGCTATGCAAGGAAGATTACCAGCGACGATTTGCGATTGCTATCGCCCGAGCGCGGTATGCGCAAATATCATTGCGTTGACAGGAAGCGTCATGATTTGGGCACAATTGAGCGCGCCCAGGGCATTGCGTGAGCAGACCGCAGCCGAGTTCGCACCCGGCTGCGCCGCGAGCTAAACGGTACCGGCCCGCTCCAGCATGGCGTGCAACAGTACGTTGCAACCGGCGGAGATGTGTTCGGGCTTGGCGTCCTCGATCTCGTTGTGGCTGATGCCATCCTTGCAGGGGATGAAAATCATCCCGGCCGGGGCGAGGCGCGCCATGTACACGGCGTCGTGCCCGGCGCCGGAAACCGCCGGCATATTGGAGTAGCCCAGCTTCTCGGCTGCCTTGCCCACCGCCTGCACGCAATCGGCGTGGAAGGGTTGGGCGGGATAGTTGGACACCAGCTGGATCTCCACCGGCAGCCCGCTTTCCTTGGACACGCGCTCGCAGGCGGCGCGGATG
>JACXTT010000113.1_pt1 | contig 120528 bp, 107 predicted proteins | sample 9270951 | NCBI WGS metagenome assembly JACXTT01 (sample SAMN15532306, study PRJNA645909) | rock metagenome | isolation source: weathered quartz diorite | place: Puerto Rico | collected 2017-06-21 | reverse complement strand
GCCCAAATGCTTGAATATATTGATACCTATAATCAAACAAGGGCTAAACCCTTTGCCTGGACCTATACCGGAAATGCATTGACAATTAGTTAACTTTCTTTATAATTGATACACTAGACCTTGCCGGACAGGATTGGATACCTGTCGGGTTGTTGGGAGGTGTTTCATTTTCATTCCCCACCTCACGGACTTTCACAGCGCAATCGAACTTTTTCCTGCCGGATTTGAAATTATTAGCCAGCATGATGGGGGAAATAGTGATGGATTCCAAGTGATATAGGCGGCGCTATTTATAGCAAAGAGAAGCGGCTGTATGAGAGTGAGATTGTGAATCGTTGGGGGTTCCAGTTCATCCTTTCGATTGCAGAAGTTCTGTCGGACAACCTGAAATCCCGCCATTTTGGATTAGAATAATAGTAAAATCTTGTCGCTAAAAGCCAAATCACGCCACTTTTTTGTCGGGAAAACAATATTTTTGTCGGGGAAACCTGATTTTAGTCTGACAAAAATAATCTATGGCCAAACAGCAAGCCATTCAAAAAGAACTAGCCGCTCTTAAAGATGTTATTGCCCGCTTTCCCGATGGAGTCTCTATTGACGCGATCCTGTCTGGCTATGGAGTGGCTATCAGCGAGCGGACATTGCAACGCCGGCTGGCCACCTTGCAACAACAAGGAGTCATCAGAACCACCGGACAGGGTCGCGCCCTGCTCTACCATCTTTTGACGTCGACCGAAGCTGTCAGCGGTCAAAAAACAGGAAAAGGCATAGAAGAAACGTCTCAGGCAGTCGTGCCGCTATCGGTTGAAAGTCAGGACATTCAGCGTATCTTACAATTGCCCGTTGGCAATCGAATACCGAAAGGGTATGATCCTTCCTTTTTACGGAACTACCGGCCGAACATTGATGCCTACCTGACTTCAGCCGAGCGGACCCGACTCCACGAACTCGGGACAACGACCGGGCATAACCAGCCGGCAGGCACCTATGCACGACAAATTCTGCAGCGGCTCCTCATCGATCTGTCGTGGAATTCCAGCAGGCTGGAAGGCAACACCTACAGTTTGCTCGACACCCAGCGACTTTTATCGCAGGGACAAGCAGCCGACAATAAATCGGCTGCCGATGCGCAAATGATCCTAAACCACAAGGATGCCATTGAATTCCTCGTCGAATCGGCGGAGGAGATTAGCTTCAATCGTTATACGATCACCAACCTACATGCGCTACTGTCAAATAACCTTTTACCTGACCCGGGTGCTCCGGGCAGGATCAGAAAATTCGCCGTAGGAATTACGAATTCCGTATATGCCCCACCGGCCGTCCCTCAGCAGATCGAAGAATTCTTCGACTTGCTGCTGGCGAAAGCGGAGCAGATCCAGGACCCTTTTGAGCAAGCCCTTTTCGTCATGGTACAACTCCCCTACCTCCAACCTTTCGAAGATGTTAATAAACGGGTATCGCGGCTGGCGGCCAATATCCCGCTCAACAAACGTAACCTGGTGCCGCTGTCCTTTGTTGATGTTCCTAAAAACCTGTACATACAGGGACTGCTGGGAGTTTATGAGCTTCAGGGTATTGGTTTGCTCAAAGATGTGTTTATCTGGGCCTATGAACGCTCTTCCCTGCGTTATTCCGCCGTGCTCCAGTCCCTGGGAGAGCCCGATGCCTTTCGCCTCCAATACCGCAGCGGTATCCGTGAGTTGATTGCCGATATCGTCCCTCACGCCTTGTCACAAACGGCCGCACGCGACCGGATCATCGCCTATGCGATGCAGGTGCCTGAAGCCGATCGGGCGAAATTCATTGAGGTAGTCGAAACAGAACTGCTGAGCCTACACGAGGGCAATTTTGCACGCTACCGGATCCGACCATCTGAATTTGCTGCCTGGAAGGCGATGTGGGATGGAATCGGTTCTTAGATCGCCTGACTGATGAACAAAAGGGAAAGCCGGATAAAACTATAAAGGAGCACTTCCAAAACTATCACCCTGTTGAAGTCACGTGAGTCAGTCATCGCAAGCGTTTCTCCTGTTTTCACAAGTATCTAAACGAGCATGTCACTAATATATATAACCTGAGAGATAAGGTGTGCAATCGAACACAAAAAAGCCTTCAAACTTGATGAATTTGAAGGCTTCCTATTTTTTTGTGATCCCGCTGGGACTTGAACTAAACGTTAAGAATCAATTAGTTATTTATTTTAACCGAGTTTTTAACCGAGCATCTACTTCTGGGCATCCTAATTTTACTCACTCTTACCATTACTTATATTTCTTTATTCAGATTAACTTGTCATCCCAAAGATATAGTGGAATTAGTAAAAAAGGGTAAAATGATAGCATGCAAGAGGAAAAAAATTGATAAAACGGCAATGAATATGGAGTTATGGCCCTTTACATTTGACCGGTCTAATTGTCGCATATTCCTGTTACCTGGGATTTTCCGTAGGTAAAGCTTACTCTTTGCCCTTAACTGTCTTAAAAGGGCTGAGATTTGCCTTAAAATGGGACCGAAACATAGGGTTCGACCTGACGCCTAGTCGGTTCATTTTCGAAGTCTAAATAATACATTACTATGTTCAGATTCAACCATCAAGTCGGTCGTGTGAAAATAAATCAAAGCCTGGCGGCGAAGCTATAAGGGTGGACAGGCTTTCTACCTTTGGTACACGAGCGTCGATGCCGGTCATTGACAATACATACAATCGGTTACGGGACAATCAGTCAAAAATTGCCCTACTTTCTTGGAGATTTCGGGCAATGAAGCTCAGCGATACCATGATTTATAAACCCCTTCTTTTGCCTGATCGTACAGGTTAAGCCAACCATGGTCGGCTTTAAGGTAGAATACCGGGGCATTGGTGTCGGTTTGCAAGTAGAACTGAATGGTCTTTAAAAACGGAGGGCCGATTATATTGGATGGATCAGGTGTTACATTGGCGCAATCCATTCCTTCGGAGCCGGGTACAATATTTCCGCCGATTGGATGCAGTACCACGCTTTTTTCTTTGACTTCTACGACCTCGTAAAAGTCAATATTTGTCTGATCGTACCCCCAGCTGTCGTAATATACCTGACCCACGGCAAATCCATGATCCATGTTAGCTCGTATTTCCTTTTTGATTGTCTTCTCCTTTTCCTTTTCCTGGAGGCGCTTATTCAGTGCTGCAACCTTTTTTTCAACCCAGTCTGATCTCTTCGCCTCGTTGTTGAAATAATAACCTTCCAATTGTTTATATTGGCCCTTATTCTTTCCTACCGTAATCAGCTTATAATATCTTGCCACGGGCTGCCCCTTGGCATTTTCGGTAAGGTCAATCTTATAATTATCCCCTTGAATGGTTGTAATTGGGGGCGTGGATGAATTTGTTTGCATGTTCATAAAATGATGGTTTTAATTTGTGTTGTGTATTGAATAGTTACTGCCTTTTTGAAGGCAGTTAATAATTTTCACCGCTGCCAATGGCAACCCAGCGGTCGATCAAAAACTTACTTTCCTGTTTCTTATAGTATCCGAAATAGTCCTTCCATTCAAGGCTGTAAGTGATGGTCTTGGCGGTCTGCTTGACGGTCGAAAGGACTTTTGATTCGGCTCCAGTGTTCCATTTCATAAATTCGCCAGGCTGAAATTCATTTGCCGGCTTTGCTTGACACCATCCGTATTCTTGTAACCAGATTGATGGTTTGTTGTCAATAATTCGATTGGAATAGTTTTTATTTGATAACCTCATAAAAGAAATGGTCACTTTTTTATCCGGCGACCTTCCCGGATTTTTGTTTATCTGCGAACTCGGCATAGCGCCTCATTCATTCACCCTTAGCGAATAGCAGTACTAATTCTGTGGAGGGAAAGTCAAGGGTTTACAAAAAAAAATACTACCCTGACGGATATGATACAACGACCTTTGTGGGTGGAGATTTTTATTTGGAACGCAACGAAGCTTTAGCGGAGTGGAGACCTTTACTTTCCAGGAGCAGAATAGTAATTTAAGGGTGTGTTGTGTGAATGGGCCTGCGGGTGGGAAGTTTTAAAAAGTAGATAGAAAATTGGCAGGGTTGAATTGTGATAGGGGAAAAGAATAGCATGCACTGAGGAAAAACTGATCTAATGCATTGCTATATGGGGCCTTAGTGGATTTTATATTATTTCGCTAATTGGTCACCTGCGGAGCATTTAGCGATGATCAGCTATTTTTTTAATATGTTTGTACCCAAATCTTAAACTGCCCCTCATGCTTACATGTCAGACCTGCCTGTTCATCGATATAAATAAACCCAAACGAAAAAGTGCTGTCTTTGTCCATACAGAAGGCCACCCAGCGATCTTCTGACTCTACAAAGCGCTTGTTGAAATTAAGCAGGGTCTGTCCCTTTGCCTGGGTGCTGATAAAAAGAACAAAAAGGAGGAATTTCATAAAAAATGATTGGGTGTACAAGGTTTTCTATCGGTTAATCTTTTTCCCGGCTTGGCAATCCATATCCTGTGCTTATAATCTCTCCATCTCTCTTAAATTTAACAAAATTCCCGCCATCTACGATAATTTGCTTAGAAAATAGATAGTATTTTTCCAAAGAAGCTCTTGTCATAATAGTAACCGCGCTTTCTGAAATACCGGAATCTATCATTCAATACTTGTCCCGAAACAGGTTTCGTCTTTTAGAACTTAAATCAAGTAAATTAAAGTTAAAAGGTTGACCTTATTTTATAGGAACAACCTTTTACCATTTATGAAAACATCAAATGTACTTCATACAGGTGCAAATCACACCTCCTAATAATAGTCAAGGCATAATCCATCCTTGCGCTTTTGATTGTAAATCAAACTTCAATACTCCTCCCTTCATTCCGATATATGCAATATCTTCCTTTATTGCCAATGAAGCGGGCGCAAGAGTACTCCAAAAACCTTTAGCGAGTATTACCGCTTGTCCACCTGGACTTACACGAGTTATACCTGTTGAAGTGACTACTATCAGGTTATTTTTAGAATCATTCCCGATAGCCAATGGTTCTGAGTCAAGTTTTGTCACTTCGTTTGCCTGCCATCTTCCCTTCAATTTGGTGATTTGCTTTATCCTTCCCTTTGATGAATTACAGCTCGTGCATCCTTCCATTTCATACAATGCATTTGTCATACGAAAAAACTGTTTAAAATTTCCCTTGGACACAAGATAATTCATCTTTCTGTCGAATGACATCCAATAAATATCGCCTCCTACATCCTCTCTGTTGATCCCCACTAAAAGGCCGTCTTCAACGTGTTGAAGTGTCACTTTTCCTGGAGCAATCTCAGCACTATCTTGTGATGACTTTGTTTTAAAAGGTAAAATCATTTTCTGTTGAACATGAGACTCTCTATTGATATAAAGCACATTGTTGATAAGACGAACATGCCATGCTGAATCTCCTGCAAATTGGTTGATTTGACTCGCCGATGGAACAGAGGAATTACGACAGTTCGTAATTGGAATAAGCGTATCTCTGCCTTTAGTGTCTGAAATTTGTGTGCCAGACAAAAGACTTTGTTGTTGATTATGGCCGCTGACCTCTATACCTATTGCATGTAACAGTAGCAAAAGAATTAAATATCTCATTCAAATAGTAATTGAAATGTTTCGAAATTGAATTTCTTTTTAAATAGTATCTATTTTTGACATTGGGTAACGGTTAAAGTGCCCGCTACTGACAATCTTGATATCAAAATGATCGAGGCGAGCCCAACCTGATCAGAATATTGGTTTAACCTCTTTCCACAGTCGAATTGAATCACGTAATTCAGAGGGTAGACTGGAATATGATTTTGCATGCATGAAATAATACATATCGAACTCGGTCTTATTGAGAGGTATCAATTTTAATTGCTTATTCGTTACTGCATTTCTTTTATCATCAGTATCAACCCGTAATTTTAAAAACCAACCCGACAATGAATAAATTTTAAAACAATAGTTGCTCTTTCTATTTGTCGTATAATAGCTATCTCCAGACGAAAGGCGAGGCCACTCGCATGTTAAAAGCTTTGCCTTCTCTATACCAAATGCTTCGGAAATGGACTCAGCATTGTATTTATCACATTCTATGAATGCCTCAGTTCGAGTCCTCTTCGAAAAATTTTCTACAACAGAATATAGCCCTTTCTTCTCAATTTCAGTTTTTCTAACAAAGGAAGAAATGCCTAATGTCTCGTAAGGAACTACTATTGACTTACTTTGGAGTCTTCTTTCTCTATTCTTGGCTTGTTCATTAATTTCCTTTTTCGTTAAGACTCGAATATAATAGCCTTCGATAAATACGCTATCACTGAAAGGCTTTGAATCCATTATGTCTCTTGAAGCATTTTTAGGTGCCTTTGTAAAACACATAACAGGAAGAAATAAGAGAGGAATTAAGTATCTCATAGATTTAATTTAATTACATTTTTACGGATTGGGCGGCTGTGCGTCCGCCCTATACTTTATGTATTTCCGGCCCACAAAGTTATTAATCCTATCCAGTAACGTGGGCGCCAGGTCTTTCGAAATGTGCTCAAATGGCACATTTCTTTCAGCTGCTTTACAACCCATACAATTGGAATTTGGCAGCTCACTCAGTGTCATCTTAAAATTCATGGGTGACGGATCTCCATGCTCTCCGCCCAGGTTATGGCCAATTTCATGATTGAGCGTATTTTCAAGAATAGTCTTTACGCTATATCCTGCTGCCCGGGCGGCTTCGATATTATTGTTATATAGTGAAATTGTCTTGCCGTTGTGATCTTCTCCGAACGGCGGCCCATTTCCTTCACTCTCTGAGGTTTTAGGCCCATCCCCTGCAGTAATGACATTGCCAAACCGACTAGTACCTCCTTTTGAATTAGTAAAGGTATCGCCTGTGGCAGCCTTTTCTACTGCCTCATCGTTATCAAGGCCTTGTGCGCTTAAATCGTATTTGATCACTGTATATTTCCCGTCTTTATCCTTTACCGTTGTTTCAGTTCCATTGTAATCGGATATTGTAGAATTCAAAGCATCAACCTGCTCTCCTGATAAGGTATTTTTATTGTAATAATAATTGGCCTTTATGGTAATTACGTTGGGGTCTTTTTTCGTTCCCTTTCCTTCCTTGTAAATTACCTCACCATCCTTCCCGCTGGGGTCGGCTATAATTATCGGATTATCAAATGCGTAGTTATATGGTGTCCAACCTTGATATTTATTTACATGTGGGTCCATAGTACACATACGACCAGTTTGAGGATCGTACATCCGAGCGCCAAAGTCCTCCCAATCAAGTCCAGTACTGTCTTTAAACTCCTGAGACTGAATTTCCTTGCCATTAAACTTATAACGATTATTAGCGTAACTCGAAGTTGTATAGGCGTGGCTACTCAAACCTGGAATCTCCAACCCGAAAGCATAGTATTCGCTCTGTTCAAGAACAGGTCCGCTCTTATGATTAACAATAATATTATCAAAATAGACATTCTGGTTGCTTTCATTACTGGTGAATGCATAAAGATAGCCATTCCTCCGAACCACCATATTCACCGGCCCCACCAATAATTTGCTGGTATCACCAGTTCCAAACGCCGGAACCTGAACAGCCCCCAAATGGTTCGCACTATTTACCTTTTTAAATTCCTCATCAGTAATATACCAGTTTAGAAAGGCTTTAGGCTGACTGCTGTTATAGCTTTGCGTACTGTCTAAAAAATCAGTAATAAGCGGTGCTATCCAATCGCTGATACTGGTCTGCGGAGTGGTACCGCCATGCGTTCCCCCAACTCCTGCTATTCCGCCAGCAAATAGAGAAACCAGTTCATCCGCTATGGGTGAGAGACCACTTGGCGGGGGTTGTGTCGCTCCCTGGTACCACACCTTGGTGCCAATAGTTACGGTGTCGCCAGCCATTACCTTAAGCACTAAACTGGGTCCTACCCGATGGTTGCTACTTATACTAATATCCCCATTCAGGCGGGCTACCTCCTTGTTACTTGTGTCTGTGTCAAATCCGGAAGGTTTAGTTGTCCTGGTAGAGCTTACATTAGTAAAAAGCTGTTCTTCTACGCCAGCGGCGGCTGTCTCCATAGTGGCGGCATACAAATTTGTCTTACTCTCAGGAGTAATCACCATTCTGACATTTCCCAAATTGTCTTTTAAGAAATAGTCATACACATAATACATATTATCACCCGAGAACGGCTGCGTTGTATCTATCTTCATTGGCCGAAGGCGTCCTTCTTCATGATTTATCAGCTCAACCGTATCATTTTTATATACAAAATCCCCGGCATATTTATAGGTTGTAATCTTCGCAGGTGTTATCGTCGTATCGGTTATGGTCTTTTGCAATTTATTTCCCGCTGCATCATAAATAAAGCGAATGCCCCCTTTTCCGGCAACCGTAATGGTGTCTGGTAAGTCCAAGAAATTATAATGAATGCTATCGATGTGCTTGTTGTAGTCGTATGTCTGATTTCCACTCGCGTCATAGTGATAACCGTTCCCTCCTGAATTCCTGTAGTTAAAGCCGACGGGCAAAACCGTCGTAACCGAATCAACGACATTCAGTAATTTATTTCCATCCCAATTGGAATAATACAAATCATCAATTTTTCCCAAAGTCCCGTGATACCGCTTAATCCCTTGGATATTGCCATTGGGATCGTATCCCTTTATCTGTTCATCATAGCGGGTAGAGAAATCCCAAGCCTGCGAACTGCTGTTTACCGATTTAAATCCATACACTGCTTGCAATAATCGATTTGCCTTGTCATACGTATACCGATATCCTCTTAGAGACTCGTCATAACCGCCTTTCCATAACTCTTCCGCAACATTGCCATTGTACTGCGCTTCGGCACTGTCAATTGTTGTTGTATTATAGTGAAGCGCAAGATTGAAGAGGTCACTTTCATCATATCCCGCCCCATCAGCACAAGGTTGGTTTATGCCATTTAAGAAGCCCCTAACATTATAACTGTAATCTAGTTTTTGCAGGTAGTTCGGCCGACCATAATTCCCTTCATCTAATTTCTTGCTTAGTAAATTTCCAAGCTCGTTATATGTGTTATCTGACAGCAACACGTTATAAACGCGATGATTTCCATTTGGGTCAAAGGAGTGTATTAGTTGTAACAAACGATCAGCCTGGTCATAGTTATATTTTTTGTCAGCTACTAGATAATATGAATTATAGAACGCACTCGACGGCACCTGCATTTGTTCGGTTATTTTTCCATCAAAAGAACGTACCGTTTCAGAGAAATCTATTCCACCAGCGATATTATCGGATTGAGTAACAATAGCCCGATATTTGTCGTCAAAATATACTAGCCCTCGAAGCCAATTGGTGCTGTTTATAATATTTTTCTGGGTAGCCACCACTTGGCCTATAACATAAGGATTGTTTACTACTCCGCCAATATTGTCATAATAGATATAGTTACTTTTCCACGAAGGTAAGCTGTCATAGCTGTCGTAGTGTGAAATTGTGTACAGGCTGAGGGTAAATGACGTACTTGACGGAAAGGAATGGTTGAGCGTGTATCCTTCGTCTACTGACGTATTAACAATTTCATATCTCCCTGAACTCGAATCAAGTACGTTTCGGAGGGAATCTATGCTTCTTGTATCAGTATAGCTCCCAGTAATTACCGGTCTGCTTAATCGGTCATATTTGGTAAACAGCCAAGAGTTAGACCGCCGTAGATTACCGTCCTGATTAAGCACCACCCTATCCCATTGGTCATAGATTGTGACTATTGAATCAGCGCCGGGAACTTTTTTCATTACCATCCGATTACGTCCATCATATCGAAACAAGAAGACCCATTTATCGATAAAGCCCGAAGGGGGTGTCCAACTGCTACCTGTAATTGCCTTCACCCCCGCTGGCTGTATTACCGCTCGCAACAAGTCGTAATCATCATAAATATTGTAAGTCTGAATGGAATCTGTAGTTAAAAAGATACGTTTTAGGATTAAATGGCCAGATTTATCAGTAAATTCTTTGATCACACCATTATGTTCGTCAATCGTCGTACGGATGGTCAGTTCCCCGCCAGGATAAAAGCCTGGTGAGGCAATATTTCCAGCACTATCCACTGTAAATATTCGAACGCTGTCCTGGCTGACATTAATTTCATATTTTAATTTAATAACCTTTCGATTAGTATCGTAAGGGTCAGATATGTTTGGCTGCCAAACAGTCCCTGCCGCTCCCTGCGCCAGGACGCGGTTTAACGGTGATGACTCCAATACCATTTGAGTAAAAGGGGAATGGGTGGTATCCACACCTTGTAAACCTCCGGTATAAAACGAAGATTGTTTGTCAGACCATCCAGGTTGGTATGAGCCAAATCCTCCAGTGGCTCCTGTTTCTACATACGGAAGGTACTTTTTTGTCTCTCGTCCAAATGAGTCATAGACAAACGGGGTAATTATATCCTTCCCGCTTGCGCTTGCTTGAGTCGCTACCGCCTGTAGTGGTCGTCCCAAACCGTCAAAGTAAGTGATTGACTGAGACGTTCCTTGGCCCATTATGGCAAGGCCATTTACCTGGGCTTCATTTGTAATCCCCGATTGCTTCACCACATTCATTAGAACATAATTCTGATTACTACTCGGCTGAGCATTAGTTGACAACACAATACAAATGTTAATTATTGTAGTAATAATACCGATCAGTCTGCTAGTGTTACCCATATAATTAGTTGTTCAAATTAATTATTACAATACATACGCGTGTCGTTTACGGATAAAATTCAATATCTATCCACCATCCATTGCTTTCAAGCAATGCAACGGCTGCATCGCTAGCACTGGTTCTGTTATCTGTACCTCGTGAAGCTATGACTATCATTCCCCCGTTGACATATTGACCTGCCCCCGCTGCAATTTGTATAAATATGTTATCGATTTGTGTAGAGGAAATGGGAGGCGAGGATGGGTACCAGTCATCTAGTTCAAAACTTGACAATTGTGTCAGTCCGCTCAAATCCTCATGGTTCCAGTTTACGTTACTGATATATAACGTTTGTAGGCTTCTAAAAGCAGTGTTCCAATCGGATTTTAAGAGGCTCAATTTCATCGTATCTCCCCAATCCTCATTTTGAATGAAGTTCAAACCAAGATTTTTTTGCATAAAATCCTGGGAATATCCCGGTACCAGAATCCCTGCTCCATTAGTGGTTTGTATGAAGGTCTTAATGGTAGTTATTTTATTCCAATTGGAAATGTTGGATACCGATAACGCACTCGGTTGCGTATAACCAATAGGCCTATAATCCACCATGTTTTGAGGGAAGCAGCCTCGGGTGTTTTTAATTCTTTGCAACGCATAATAAACACTATTCATGGGAACAATCTCGGGGTTTTCCGCGCCATCGTTATGGTAGATCGTTATCACTTTAAGGCTGGTGTCTGGATACTTACGCTCATACCAGTTGTAAAGAAATTTATGTCCATTCCAATAATCGTAGTTCCCGTAAGCGGTTAGGTTAGTATAGAGAACTGTTCCCGTATCGGGATAATTCGGCGCCCCACTGCTCAAACCTATTTTAACACTTGTGCTGTCGCCAAAATCGACATGGCACCCATTTGCATCCACGATATCTATTTTGTTATATGTAAAATCATATTGGTAATACCGGCACCCCGTCATAGCAGCTGGAACAATTCTGCCAGCATTGATCTTAAAATGAAAGTGCATTGAATCACTGCCAGCCGACAGAGTACCTGTGTGGCTATCGGCGGTATCACTCATCCAAAGTGTAATATACCCCGCTTGATTGGTGGCATTGCCAAGAAGCTTCCCAGCGATACTAAACACACCAACTGGATAACTCATGGTTTGCGTGCCACTAAATGTTCTCATGGGCAAGACAAAACAACTATCACCACAACTGTTTACATAGTTGTATTGCATATTCTTTACGATATTACCTTGATAGTCTTTGATGTTCTTCAGCCTACCAAAGTGGTCATATTCATAATAGATGACCTCATCATTGGGATCGGCTATGCTGCTAAGCCCGACAACCGGTAAGTGTGTATAGCTGGTCATCTGAGCTCCTTGAGGATACAAGCGCAATTCATCAATAAGGCCAGACCCGCTTATCGTGATTGTTGAAGAGCTGGCGGTGAGTGTGTGGATAAAGAATGTCCAGCCATTTATCGTTCTTCCAAAAGTAGACGATCCACTTGCTCCGCTAATAGTTTTGGCTCCATTCTGACTCCAATAGCTGACAATATACTTTCCTCCACTGGTCAAACCCGCCTTTGATATATTACCGGAGGTGAGATTATAGGATTGGGTACCCGTAACAGCGGCCGTTGAAGTGTCCCTTGTTGCCGAACCAATTGCCCAACTGCCCGTGTCGTATTTCTCAAAAGAAGTATAAGCGATGTCATTAACCCCTGCATTCGTGCATTGGGAGATAATAAAGCTTTTATCATCAGACCACACCAAGGTGGTAGAAACGCCCTTTTGGGTAAATTGGTCAAGTGATTTTAAAGGTGCATAGTGGTCAAAACTGACATCGACAAAGGATGGATTACCTCGCAAAGACCGCTGAATCTCGCTCTTTACCACCATACTATTCTGAATGGCATAAGAATAATCAATGCGTTGAGCTTCCAGATTATTTACCAGAGACCTTCCCTGAATAATTTCATTATTTAATGAGCTGTCCTTAAGCATTTGCGCTTGGGAGCCGGTGGTATCATAAGGATATACTGTCAATTCTGTTCTGGTCTGACTCCGGCTATCAAACGTTTCAGTCTTGTTTCGCTGTCCTATAGCGTTGTAATAGTAATTTTCTGTTGTCGATAACGTGTGCGTACCTGAAAACAAGGTAACAACTTTCTGCTGTGGGACCATCCACCTGGATGTAATCGGATAGAAGTCAATTTCATATTTGTAATTAGGATACGGGCTCAGATAACTGGGAGGTGAACATTGGTCCAATCCAATAAAATTCGATAATATTTTTGTTCCCGTGTAGCTAACCTGCGAAGGGTAAATATCTGTATAGTAATAATTTGTTTTTTGCAACGTGTCTCCAGTACTATTTTGAATGATATCTGCTGATACTAACCCATTAGTCAAATCGGGATCATCAGGATTATTGATCTTATATTTACTTGCGTGATTGTTGTAATAATAAACATGCTTACCTGTATTACTTCCGCCAGGTGTGACCGTGAGTTCCTCCACACGAGAATATCCTACAATATTGCCCGCAGCACCGTCGGAAAAGGGAACCGCTGATTCTGCTGACATAAACCAAGTAGTATCAACACTGTAAATATCATTCACACAATTCGTATTGCCGGGTGGACTTGATGCAAACCACAGTATCCTTGGATAAATATACTTCAAAGGAGACATCAAAATCCCCGATGATGTTGAATCAGTATTGCTGTAATGCAATATTTTCTGGGAAGCCAGGGTAGCAGCAGAGGAATAGTTTTTTATGGATGCAATGCGTACACCTCCGCCATAGCTAGTATTTATATTTGCTCCGGCTGTATCGTAATACGTAAAACTGGAGCTGACAAAGGCCGTTTTATCGTAGGTATTCTGAGCCCCCAAAACATCCGGCAATGACACAGAAACCACATAATAGGCAGAGGAATTATAAGGAACGCTGATATCTTCCGTCCATTGGAATACCCCATTGTTGGCGTTAAAGGCTACACTATCACTGTTTGCCATCTGCCACGTTCTCAAAATAGTAGGAGTACTCCCTACTATTTTTACGAGCGTTATCGACGACGCCTTAAGGTCATTAAAACCTAATCCCTGCAATGGAACGCCCTTATTAATAATATTTTTAAATCGCATTATGGTGCTGTCGTGAGGCACAATATGCCCTGTAGAGGTAGGCGTACCTAGATTCTGGTCTTCTATACTTTCCACTTTCATTGCAGCAGCCGCCTTTGCCGAATCGGGGTAATTAAAGTTGGAAAAGGAATTTGACTCATACCCAAAATCAGAATACCCACCAGTGGGATACACGATGCGCTTTAATAAGCCCGCAAAAATTTTCGATGTATCCGGCATGCGATTCGCTTCAGTAAAATAATAGGAATTCAATAACGTCATTGGCACTGTATGGTAAAGCGAATCACCCGAATAATAGAAATAAGAAAGGTCGGGCATAAAGGTCACGTTGTTCTTTCCATTGTAATAGCCCCAGAAATCGGTGGCACAAGACGTTTTAAGAGGTAACACTGCGCTTGAATCATAGTACATCTTATAAGGAGGCAATGCTTCAGATACGCCGTTAGGGTCATAGCCAATCTCTTGAATTGAATCCAGTCGAAGCCGTTTACCAAGAACATCAAGGTAATCGGATGAAAGGGTATCCGTGGCCTGTCCATAATGGCCACCAATAGTGGAATAAGGGAAATAGCTGTAGTTGAATTTAAAAGATTTGATCATTCTATTGGTCAACGGGTCAATAATATCAATCGATGAAATTCTTTTAGAGCTATCATTTTCAGCAATGTCAAGATCTTCCCTATTTTCAAGATTAAACTGCACCGTTACATTGCTCGCTGTAATGCTTGTCAGGTTTTTGGTGTTATGTTGGGAAACATCCGGGTATTGCTTTACTCCATATTCTCCTGTAGGGGTCAGGTTCATGTCATAGGCATCATGATAGCTTTGAGAATAGGTGAGCCATTCATAGTGCCCTGCATTATAATGAAAATTAATTTGCTTCCCGTTGGCAAATACGATACTTGTCAATTTCCAGGTATACCCAGTATGTTGAGAGACAACATACGTAGAAGAAGTTTCCTTGGCTCCAAAATAGAATTTATTCCCATCCAGTGTGGTTGCTCTCCAAGTCGAATCGTTTAGCTTTACAAAGTTGATCTTAGCCTTGGAGTCGATTAATACGATACTGTCCTTTTCAGGATTAATATAAAATCTGCCGGAAAACCCAGGAAAATTATATTGGTAAATGTCTGGTTGCCCATCACCTAAAAGAAGTCTGGTAAGGGTTGCATAAGAATCTCCTCCGGTTCCTCCATGAACACATGTCCCAAAACCGGGGCCACATTCCCATTTATCAACTCCTACTTCAGCTGTTTGGGTATATGCCCCGGTTACCATTCTTCCTTTGAGATAGGCATATCCCGCTGAGTCGGCGCTGACAATTTGGTCGAATTTATCCTCAGTGCCATTTACAATTTGAATAATTGACCCGCCCGGCTCCAAACTCCATTCCAAACCTACATTACTTGCTTGGTCTGAAACTTTGATCCCCCCATTATGATATTTTAGAATGACTGGAATTTCGAGGCCGGACTCCTTGATAGTATACAAAGGGATTGATACGTCACTTGTTCCAGTATAGTACCCGATAGGGATATCTCCAAACCTACCTAAAGTTGCCGCTTCAGGAGAGGTTGGAAGCATGGTCTTTACATTGAATTCATTATAGTTGGCATTCTGCCCCACTGACCGAGTTAAGAAAGCGAGAAAGAAAATACCACTATAAAGGCCGAATTTTAAAGTCCGAGATATTAACCACCGTAGTAGAAAGCTCTTCATAAAAAAATATTTGTTAGTTTTGTTTCAGACTAAAAAAAGAATCCTTTATTGTTCTATAAGCCCTGTAAATCGTTCGTCAATTAGTGAAATACATACCCGACCCGGAATACCACTGCTTGTGTGCGGGGTACTTGCATAGCGTGTAAAAAATCATACAAAAGGCTAACCTTTGTTGCGCTGAGATTCTTCGATTTTAACGATACAGTTTTACTCACCCCCAGCAGAGCCGACTTCTGCCAGGCCGTATAGTCTTGTAGTATCTTGATGTTGTTGATGGAACTGAGGTAGTTCAGTTCCATGCCGCCGCTGAGATAAATATTTTTCTTGATTTTCCAGTCAACATTGCTTCGCAAGCTCATGCCCTGGCTGGAAAGGCTGATGTGATGCAGATCGCTTCCCCATCCTTGTTTGTAAGAAATACCAACCCCCGCTGTAAAGTTCCCGGACATTTTATAGCCCACCGACAATCCAAAATCCGTGGTTAGTGGGAAAAGGGTACTGTTTCTAACGGTGGTCATGTCAAAGCCGAACAGCAATCTTTTTTTAAAGGGCTTGGTTTTGTTGGGGTTAGGTGAAAAATCGGGTATATCAGCCGTGTTACCCAATCCATCAAACCGGTTACGCAGTTTCGATAGTTCAGATTGCGCTGATGCAAGGTTGGCTTGCACGGTTTGTATAGCATTGGACCCCATACCCGAAATACGGGACTGCAATATGTTTTGCACTTGTGAAATAGTTTGCAATCTATTTAGGTTAGCACTCCCGTAATTCGCCGGTACGTCAAACAGGCCGGCGAGTGCTCCATATTTCTGCATGAAATCTGAAAAAGCGGGAATTTTTCTAAGTAGTGTTAATGCTTTTTGCTCGGCCCTGGATTCATCCTTAAGTGATTCCTTATAATCCTTAAGCTGCTGCGAATAATAATAAGCCGTTGAATTATAATGTTTTAAGTCACTTCCTACATCAAAATTGGCGAGACGTTGTTTCAGATACTCTTTGCGCTGAGTAATAAAATCCTTTATGTTTTCGGATTGTTTAAACTGCTTTTCAAGGTTTATAACCTTAATCAAAGCATCATTTAATTTAGGGGAATTGATTGGTAACTTACCTGTAAGCGGGTTACTGGCGAGGAATTTCAAGCTTGCGCTTGCAGTATCATTCCATGGCAAGTACAGGCCAGTACTGTGCTGCAGCTTGTCGGTCCTGCTCTTTACGTCAGCTTTTAACTGTTGGTATTTATTGGCGGAGTTGGCAAAGATATTATGAGCGGCCAGTGAATCAATTTTTGCAACCCTTTTTTGAAGTTTTGCTTCCTGTCTCTGTAATTTTTCGATGTAAAAAAATGTACTCTTATTTATCTGTTTGCTGACATGTTCGGATTTCTCTCCTACTGCGGAAATGTACAGGTTTGTAATTTTTTCAACCTTTTCAGGTTGACCTGCAATCAGCGTAGGAGAGTCCTGTGAGAATACTATGTTGACAAAACTGCCTGTTATTAATGGCAGTAGGATCAGTAGTCTGATTCTTCTCATAAATACGATTTTACGCGTTGTGGCATTGAACTTATTTTGAATCGCAAATTTCAAATAGGAATAGGTAAACGAAGGACTATAAAGTTTTAAGTAACAGAAAAGAAGAAACATTCCGTATCAGAGATTTTACCGCATGTGAAACCAGATTTTAGTTCCACAAATAGGTTCTCAGTCTAAATACATATCAGAACATTCTTTCAACCAAACGATTTAACATTTTTTTTTATTTTAAGTAAAAACCATTATTAATAACTTATTGTGACAGCAAAAGCTCCCCTACAGTTATAATTAGATGTTATAACTTAGCTTCATCCTGGGAATTTAGACGACACACGATAAACAATAGTGAAATAAATGTAGTTAGCCTACCCCATAACATTAAGCAGTTAGGTTTTACTAATATTGGTAATGTTGACTAAGGAATTTATCTAACTGGCAATACCGATCCTTGATACATGATTGTATCAGTATTAGTGTAAATCTTTAAACTGTTGACTTTTGAAAAGAGAGAAAGAAAGGAGTTTGAAGAGGGTCTAAATTAAATTTTGTAAATTTTCCGCATTAAATTCTGCGGGGGACAAATTACTTCACAAATCTTTTTTATACGGTACCCATTGGTCAAATATAATAGTAAACTTATAATATTAACAAAAAAAAATAAAATACCATGTTTCCACGGTTTTTTTATCTAGATGAATAGCCTAATCATTAAGGACGAAATCTATTTCATGCTACACGAACGGGTTAAACGGACTTCACCTTCCAACGCTTATTAAAAAAAACCCTGATCCAGTTATTGAATCAGGGCAATCGATTAAAATAATGTTCCCTGAATCGGCCTGGGGATGATAATCGGGTTATTCAAAGAAGAAGGTTCATGTTGATCTTCTGTTGATTTAGGATGCAACCAAATAGCACTTTTTTCTGGCTCCGTAAATTCTATAAAATAAGGATAATAATAACCATCGATTAATTTAGTTCGTAACTGATACCCTTTAAAGAACTCATTGCTTAGGCTATTCATATTGGCTACCTCCCCTTCCAGAGAATGTAAAAGCATATTAATCACAGTCATTTTACAACATATTGGGTCCAAATCTGCTCCATACAAAAGGAAAGACCGGTCAATTCTGGCTGCTGCGAGAAGGGTTCTACCTGATCCGCAAGCTGGATCTAACACAGTTTGACCTGGAGTGGTAGGTTTTTGAATATTTATGGTTGCCATTAACGTAGTGATTGGTTCAGGTGTAAAATATTGACCAAGCCGTCCATGCGAGATATATTGCATATAAAATTCGCCTAATGGATCGCTAAATTCATCTTGAATTAAAGCCCCCAGCTCCTGGAAGAATTCCATATAAAGATTTTTCTTGTCATCCGAAATCATTTCCTGATAGGCCACTTGTAGCGCCTCATTCGTGGGATATTAACGGTAGGGAATCATAAGGAAATCCAAGGTGATAGAAAAAGCACTAAATCCAGACTGCGAATAACTAATCTTTTCAAAAAGCTGATTCAGCTTATTTAAGTTGTAATACATGACATTTGATTTAAGTAATGAATTATAGTGCGGACACAACCAGTAGGGCGGCAATAAGGGCAAGGTGGAGAAGGCAAAAAATTAGCGTCGGCAGCAATAAATTAGAGAAGTGTGAAAGGGCTTGTGTTTAAGGAGCGATGTGCAAAGGATTTTTTCCTTACTACCTTGGTGTAAAGGCTTTTGCGGGGCGGCCTTCCCGTTTGCCGGATATCTGGTTAACTTTGTGCAATAATTGATTACTGTCCTTGGCGCTGGCCAATTCCTTTTCCTTTCGCAAGAATACTTACTAGGCCTGTAAAGGAATTCCCCGAATCCTGTACTAATCTGATAGCCTGCGATATAGAACTGGTGCGTATATATTGGTTCAATAAATTCTTGATGCACTACTTTAATAGCTACTAGCTTATGGTTTCTGCTATTGCCCGTTCAAACTTGTGACAAACTGAAGGCGTGGGGAAAAAGCGAACGGCCCCCGTAAGGGCTGTTCGCTTTTTGTCAACAGTTTCTATAAAAATTATCGTTATTTGTAATAAAAAAGCCAATCTAAAGTATGACGGAAATTCTTATTCGAAGTAACTTCTCTAAATTGCATTAAGCAAAAAACTGTCAATAGGAATACGCTATCATTGAACAATTCATTGGCAAATAATTCGGCATTTTGTGCCAGTTTGCTTCCGTGGGTGTCAAATTTTCCCTTAGCCGTTTGTGCAATTTTTTGTAGCAGGTCGAAGGAGATGGGAAGTTCCGCCCACGCTTTAAAAACCTTCTCCGGTTTATCGATCACCAGGTTAACCATATCCTCGGCAAACCCAATAAACACTTTTATTTCATCTTGGTAGTTATTGAACAATACGATTGCTCTTTCTTCATGTGATATATTTATTATTGATTTCATGACATTTATATTTAATTGAATAAAATAAATAGCGGGCGTTCGGTTCCCGCCTTTGGGTTTTAGCATCCCTCCTCGAGTAGCTCCTTTAATTTTGTTTTAACTTGTTTAGCAACTTCTCTCCGCCAGTTACTGGCATTGTTTAAGAAATACCTAACGACAGTTTCGCCGCGATCATCTCCGTAATAATCATTAATACTATGTATGGAATGCATAGCAGTCAGGTAAGGGACAGCAGCAAAGTATACGTTTCGCAAATTCTTAGTGATAATTCGGGCAATAGCATGAATTTCATTTGGAATTTCCATGATTTTAATTTTTGAAGATTATTAAATAGTTGACAGATAAGGCGCCGTTTTTCATTCGGCTTTTCGCCTCATTCATTACCCTTAGCGACCAGGCCTTAGAACTGTGGAGGAAGGATGAACGATTTTGAAAAAAAAATCAACCGAAAAACCAGCTCCTCTTGGAGTCCAAACTGTAACTAGTGGATTTTTTTTTAAAACTTGCGAGCCGAAGTTTACGTAGGTGAAGTCGTTCGTATGACAAAACAGTTCAAGATATTTGCGGCAGGGTGGTCTGAATGAATTACTTATAAAAGTGTTGGCAATGCAATTAAAACCTATTCCTATTTGTGTATTAAATTGAAATGTTCAGGGCTATTTGGGCACTTTCATCAAATTATTTTTATAGAAATTCTGAGATAATAATGATACTAAGAAAAAATCAAAAATTATAAGAGACATGTTATTAAGGGTTTTTTACATGGGTATTTCTGATTTATTTCGCGTATGCGAAAAAATGGGCCACAACAAAAGAAAGGAACTGATTTTATTGTTAAGAAAATGACTGACGAAAAAGTTAAGACAGTCCACTTACAGATTGGAAAGCTTCTAAAATCTATGCGCGAGAAAAGTAAACAAAAAGGTTGTAAAGGCGAATACGGAGATGATATGAGATTAAGTACTTTGCTTAATTTATTAAGCAAATACGGTGTTAAATTTGAGGATTTTTTTTATGAATTGGACCAAACTAGAAATAACTCCATAGAAGTCGATTTATTATTGTGACAGCATAAGCTGATTGTTAGACATATTATTTAAAATAAGCAAAGCACACCATGACGATGAATCAGGTATGCTTTGCTTTTCATAAAGAACAAAATGGTTCTCAATCAGCCGATGACTACTTATTTCGTCTTTAGTTCTCCCAATAAGTAACAGAGGGTAAGGCCAAATGAATTTTTAAATGGGGAAACGGTGGTTGAAGAACTGTACGGTACCAGGTAGCTAATGCTAATCTCATACTTTTGATCGTAAAGCACACCCTTGAATCCTGCGCCAAAACTTATATATTTACGATCACCCTTGCTTGGATCTTCATAACTAATCCCTGATCTTAAAAGAAATTGATCTTTGAACCGATATTCGCCTCCCACCGCAAAGCTAATTTCCTGAATTTCTTCTGAAAATCTACCCGGGGCATCAGAAAAAGAGGAAAGCAATGCATCTATAGGCGTTCTGTTGGGGTTTTTACCACGTAAAATATTTCCATTTACATCATACACGGGGGGAGTAGGAACAAGCAGTTTATTAAAATCTACGCCTATGGTAAAAGCATTATCTTCATTTACCTCATTATTATATCCAAACCCTACTCGCAGGTTGGTTGGCAAAAAGGTCTTATTGCTTTGTGCGTTATAGGACATTTTAGGACCCAGGTTTGAAAGGTTGGCTCCCATCATTATTTTTTGAGCATAATTGAGTTCAATCATTTTGTAAAAACTCAAATCTGCAGAAACATCAAAAGCTGGCTTTATCATCACTGATGGATCACCCGGGACCCCGGAAACAGCGCCCAGCCTGGAATGAATACCTCTAAAACTGGCAGCTATGGAAGTCGAATAACCTAACACTTTGGAGTAAGTTCCGGACAAGGCAAACTCATTCGATGCAACCGTACCTAGTTCTGCTCCGTTATTGTCCTTAATGGTCAAATTTCCCATAGTATAATAAGTCAAATTAAACCCGAATGCCTGGTTATCGTCTTTATTGATGATATAGTTGACGTTGAGCAGATTCAAATCGGGTGATATAATTCTCGCCCAAGGCAAGTAGGTTAGACTTGCCAGATGTGTATTTTTTATAAAGGCGATTTTTGCGGGATTATAGAACAGGTTATCATCAGGCAAGGTGCCTGCACCAATATTACCCATTCCAAGGGATGAGACACTACCTGGTAATTCCAAAAAGGGAACAGCTGTATTGATTACCCGGGAATTGATTTGTCCGCAAACATGCGTGATGCTTGAAATATAAAGTAAAATGACGATTATTTGTTTCATGGTTATTGCACGTTTAGAGTTTGAGAAAAAAGAGGTGATACTTGCTGCAAGTCGTTTTCCACGGTTAAGGATATGGTGTGAAGCCCTTTGCTGTAAAATACCTGCTTAATTACCGGGTTGTAGGTCTCAATGGAATTGCCATCAATAGTAAACTGGTATTGAGTAATATAGCCATAGGGATCGGTAGAAAGTGAAGCGTTAATGGCGTACTCCATAGAAGCAGTTTGCTCAATGCTAAACTTCGCGGTCGGATTAGTGTTGGACAGCGTTTTAATAATTAGGTTTTTGGTGGCTGTCTTATTAAAGCGATCATAAAGCGTAAAAGGAATCGCGTATTTGCCGGGGGCATGCACGACAAAAAAGATCATCGTTGAATCCGTAATTATGGGAAGTGTACCAGTAGTCACGCTCTTTTTATCGTAATAGGCGGTAATTTGGCTGGAGGTGTCGGTAAACGTAATTTTTTGCAAGTTTTCATCCGCATCCGCGGTATACACAGCCGTCAGCCCTGCGTTGGTAGTCGTATCCCCTACCCGCAAAAAAACCGTATCTTTTGAAAATCCTATAACTGGCGGGTGGTCGATATCCCTTAGACTTTTATACTTGTCTGAGCAGGCAGAAAAAAACAAGGCTGTAATGGAAATAAAAATTATTGTTTTCATGGTTTATATTCATTTTTTTAATTTCATGTTAGGGAGTATAGTCAATACTTTAGCAATTTTTCATAATAAACTTGCCCGTCCCCGGATACCCGGAAAAAGTACAAGACATTGGCAACTAACCCTCCAGTCCCTTTTAATTCAAAGTAATTATCTCCGAGCTGGCCGGCATATTCATATCGTCCGATGACCTTGCCATTGGCGGTGAATACTTCTACGCGCACAGTACCTGGTTTCCCCAGCCGGCAGGTTAAGAATGCATTACCGTGAAAAGGGTTGGGAAAAATATTGAATCGGTAATTTCCTCCGGGTAAGGTGGCAGTAGTATCTTTTACCGGTTCTTTGGCAACGACTACAGTCCTTTGCACCATCAACAAACAATGGTATTTCGACAAGATGCTTACAGTAATGGTATTGTGGCCGGGCTGGTAGTAGAAGTGCCGCATCGAAGAATCGGACATCCAGGTGGTCGTTACGCCGTCTCCAAAATCCCAGCTATACAATCCAGCATTCTGAAAGGCAGCAGAGGCGGTTACCGCCGTGCCAAAGTCAATTGAATCCGCTGATACGAATAGCTCCCCGAAGGGGTGCATGGCCGCCAGATCGTCCCGGACCTCCACAGTAATGGCCGCCTTTTCTACTCGGTTCACTGCCGAATATACAGCGGAGACAGTGTATGTGCCACCGGTTGTTACCGTGATACTGGGGGTAGTGGCACCTGTATTCCATATGTAACTATCTGCTCCGGTAGCTGCAGCCAGCGTTACGGAGCCGCCCGAGCAAAATGTAGTTGGCCCAGCTGGGGTGATCGTAAGGCTCCCCCCTCCCCCATTGCTGTTATTTTGGATGGAGTAAACTGCTACGCCACTACAGCCGGAAGTATTGGTGGCTGTGACCGAATAACTGCCAGGGGAGGATTTTGTAATGGTGGCGGCTGTTTCCCCGCTGGACCAGGTATACGAGCTACCACCAGTGGCAGTCAAAGTGACCGAGCCGTTGGCATTAAGTGCCGCGGAAATCCGTGGCGTAGGAAGCGGATTTACAGACACAGAAACAGAAGTACGTTCAATTTTCTGGCTGCCACCGTACAAAGCCGTCACAGTATAAATCCCACCTGTATTGACAATAATCGACGCGTCACTAGAACCAGTGTTCCAAATATAACTGCTTGCTCCAGCGGATGCTGACAATCTTGCTGAACCATCGGCGCAAATAGCAGTTGGTCCTGAGGGGATAATAGTAAGAGTTCCCCCTCCTGCCATTCCGTTGTCTTGAATCGTGTATGCCGTTCCTGCACTACACCCATTGGAGGCTGTTACAATTACTGAGTAAGTTCCTGGTAAATCCTTAGTAACTGAAGCAGTGGTTTCCCCGCTTGACCATAAATAGCTCTGGCCGCCAGCCGCGGTTAAAAGCACAGACCCGTCCGAAGGATTCAATACTGCGATTATAGAGGTATTGGGAAGGGGCAATTGAGTAATCACGATAGGATCGGACGAATTTGCGCAACCGCCAGCATAGGTAACCATAACCGAATAGGTACCAGGGGTATTTACTTCAATGCTTTGAGTAGTCTGACCGGAACTCCATAAATAGGACTGTCCTGCCGAAGCCGTTAAGGTAACCGAACTGCCGGAGCAAATTGCGGAAGCCCCAGAAAGTGTAATGCCAGGCTTAGGCGCAGAACAATTCAAACTATATGAGGCGGTTGCGGTACAAAACGAAGTATTTGTTGCTGTCACCGTATACGTACCTGCCTGGGATACCACAATACTGCGGGTTACCTGTCCTCCAGGCGCCCATGAATACCAGGTTGACGTTGGAGAAGTTGTCAGGGTGTAAGTCCCGTCTTTATTATCTGCATAATCAATCCCCACCGTTGGGGAAGGGTTTACGGACATTATAATGCTATTGGAATTGGAAACGGCAGGAGCCACGCAGACGGCATTTGAAGTCAGGGTACAGGTCACTACGTCGCCGTTCGCCAAACTTCCTGTACTAAACGTACTTGTATTGGTCCCAACGGCACTATTGTTTAATTTCCACTGGTAATTGGGTGACCCTCCTCCGTTTGTGGCTGTCGCTGTAAAAGTCACTGTATTACCTGAGCATATTGTTGTTTGAGAGGCCGAAATCGCTACAGTGGGTGCCACTTGAGGGATGACCGTCATTGAAATACCATTCGAGGTTGCTGTGACTGGTAACGCACAAACGGCATTCGAAGTAAGGATGCAGGTTACAATATCTCCGTTAGCTAATGAATTAGCCGAAAATGTGCTGGAATTACTACCCACCTTGTTGCCATTGACTTGCCATTGGTAAGTTGGGGAGGTGCCGGCATTGATGGAAGTAGCTGAAAAATTAACAGTAGCACTGTTGCAAATAGTGGAAGATGAAGCAGATATATTTATGGATGGGGTTAATACAGGATTAACCGTTATGGGCATTGACCTTGGAGCTGAAGTTCCGCAACCATTTATAGCGACAACACTAAGCGTTCCGGACTGAGCTGTAGGGCCAAAATTAATGATACCAGTGTTATTGGAATTGGTGATGTTTACACCGCTTCCACTGTAACTCCAGGAATAAGTAACAGTGGGATCATTGGGAATTGTATAAAATTCATTTCCAGCAGCCTGACATACAGCGCTTGGGCCTGCTGTAAAAGCAGCTGGTTGCACAGGCAATGGATAGCCAGTAACAGTAAAGGAGCCTAAGGCACCGCTGCAAGAGCCTTTCGCAATGGTTAATGTATAAACTCCCGCTCCCGCGTGGATGGATTGAGTTGTTCCTATAACATTAGTGCCATCTGACCAGGAATAACTATCCATTCCGGACGGGCCGGTTAAGGTGGTCGTGCCCTGCCCACAAACGGAACTACTGGCAGCAGTGATCGACCCGTAAATTATATCACTACACTGTATCCAGTATTCGGTCGTTGTGATACAATTCGTTACCAAATAAGAGATAACACAATCATAATAACCCTGGTCAGACACTGTTATCTGGGTGATATTTTTCCCTAACAATACTCGTGTACCGGAACTGTTATACGTGTACCAAAGGAGGTCATATACAGCTACATCCACCGGTACATCAGTATCAGTTAACGTTACCGTCCCGTTGCCATTATTTGTTTTGGTCAAGGAGGGGCTAATGATTGGGCATTGGCAAAATGACTTTACCGAAAGAAAAAATAGTAACAAAACAAAAAAGACAGATCGAAAACGCTTCATATACATTTTTTTTAAAGTAATCAATAGGATAACATTTTATCGCTGAATATTTTTCCATCGTTGAAAAATACCCGAAATAAATAAAGTACATTTTTTGTGTAGGTACCAATGCTAGTAAACTGAAATTTATTATCGCCAACTTGCCCTGAAAAATTATGCCTAGTGACAAATTTTCCATTAGCCGTGAAAACCTCTACAGCTACTGGCTGAGCCTTTTCAAGCCAACAGGTTAAATAGAGATGATCCTTGAAAGGGTTAGGAAAAATATTAACCTGGTAATTCCCTGCCACGGGAAGTATCGTATCCTTTTTGGCCTCTTTACCAATAGCTATACTCGCTTGCATGGTCAGCAAACAGTGATACTTTGATAGGGCACTCACCGTAATGGTCATTTTGCCGGCAGTATAATAGTAATGGAGCAAGGAAGAATCCGGGATGCCGGGTGCGGTCACCCCATCCCCAAAATCCCAACTGTACAGCTGGGCATTCTGAAATGCAGCTGAAGCAGTGACTTCGGCCCCGAAGCCTACAGTATCTGCGGGAGAGAGGATAAGCTGTCCTGAAGGGTACAGTGTCGGCAGGTCATCACGCACTTCTACCGTCAGTGATGCTTTTTCTACCTGTGCCAGTGAACCATATACCGCCGAAACAGTAAAGGTCCCCCCAGTTGTTACTGTGATACTGGAAGTGGTAGCCCCGGTACTCCACAAATAGCTATCCGCACCTTTGGCAGCTGTCAGGGTAACAGATCCTCCGGTACAGAACGTGGTCGGCCCGGAGGGGGTAATGGTCAGGCTCCCGCTGCCGGTGCTGCCGTTGTCCTGGATGGAATAGCTCGTTACGGCGCTGCAGCCGGTGGCGTTGGAAACAGTTACAATATAGCTACCAGCTGAACTTTTACTTATGTCCGGTGTTGTTTCCCCGCTTGACCAGACATACGAGGTGCCTCCCGTTGCTGTAAGGGTTACCGAACCATTTACATTGAGGGAAGCTGATATTCGGGGCGTCGGCAACGGATTTACCATCACATTCACCGAGGTCCGCTCTATTTTGTGGCTACCACTGTAAAGAGCTGAAACCGTGTATACCCCCCCGGCATTAATAGAAATAGAGGTGTTGGTGATCCCAGTATTCCATATATAATTATCACCTCCAGCCGAGGCAGTTAGCGTATGCAAATCTCCCGCGCAGATGCTTGTTGAGCCGCCCGGAATGACAACTAGCATCCCGGCGCCAGTAGTACCATTATCCTGCAGCGTATATGATGCCACACTACTACATCCGTACGAGTCAGTAACTGTTACACTATAAAGGGACGGCACAGACTTTGTTATCGCTACAGAAGATTCCCCACTCGACCAGGTATAGCTCGCGCCACCACTTGCTGTTAGGATTATTGATCCATCGGAATGTAATATTGGAGTAATTACAGCGGCAGGAAGAGGATTTATAAAAACAAACGTAGCATCTGAAACATTGGCACAGCCCTTGGAATACCCGACTTGCACCGAATAAGAACCTGGCGTCGCGGTAGTAATACTTTGTGTGGTTTCCCCGGTGCTCCAGGCATAAGAAGTACCAGTGGAGGCTGTTAACGTTACTGAACTACCGGAGCATATGGCGGTGTTGCCCGAAGCCGTAATAGTGGGTTTTGGAGCGACACAGCTTAAATAATAATAGTCGAGCGAGGTACATCCGAAACTGTTGGTCACATTTACCTGATAAAGCCCTGGTTTGGATTTAACAATGGATGCAGTTGTTTCACCGGTATTCCAGGAATAGGTACACCCAGCCACCACAGGTGTTGATAAGGTTACCGAGCCATCAGCATTTGTACTCACCGAAATATGAACAGGAGTCGGATTATTGATGGTCACTGTAACCGGAACCGAGGTGGCTTTACAGCTATTTCCATCAGTTACAGTGACACTGTATGCTCCTGCCGTAATGGGAACTATTGATTGAGTCGTGGACCCATCAGACCACAAGTAAGAAGCATTGGTCGGGGCAGTAAGTGTAACCGAACCGCCTACGCAAAAAGTAGTTGGTCCACTAGCGGAAATAGTTGTAGAAGGTGAAGGATACAAGGTGACAATAATTCCGGTACGGATGGTACCGCTGCAGCCGTTCGCATCAGTAACGCCTAAGCTGTAAAATCCCCCTGTATTAACTGTAATTGACTGTGTGGTTGCTCCGGTATTCCAGGAATACGATGATGCAGGAGCTGATGTTAACGTCACGCTGTCCCCAGGACAAAATACCGTCGGTCCTCCAGCGGTAATCTGCGGTGTTGGGGAAGGAAGTACCGTTATTGTGATAGGGGCAGAAACTGCGCTACACCCAAATGAATTTGTAACTGATACCGTATAATTCCCGGCTATACCAGTAGTTATAGATGAAGAATTGGCTCCATTACTCCATGTATAGCTATAGCCTGGCGCTGCTGTAAGTGTTACTGTTCCTCCCTGGCAAAAGGTAGTTGGTCCACCTGCCGCAATGGTAACGGGTGGTAGTGGATTAACTGTAACAACTGTCGCTGCAGAAGTGGCAGTACAACCAGCAGCATTGGTGACTGTAACCGAGTAACTCCCACTCGATGTAACGGTTATGGATTGGCTGGTAACACCATTACTCCAAAGGTAAGAGGAATTTGCTGAGGCAGTCAGCGTAACAGAACCACCACTGCAAAAGGTCAATGGGCCATTGGGTGTAATTGATGCGGTGGCCGGGGCCGCAGTAATTGACACTGAATTACTATTGCAATATGCAGTGGCATAATAAGCATAGTAAGTACCCGCAGAAGATACGACAAAAGGCTTAGATGGATCTGCCCATAACATGGCAATACCGGGATTATTATCGCCCAATACATAAATTTGCTGTGCCGTATTATAGTAAGAGTTCCCCAGACTTAGACTCACCGATCCGCCGGGGCAAATAGTAGGTGAGCTTGCTGATATATTGAATTGGTTGTCATAATGAACAGTCAATGTAAAAAACCATATGGTCGACACGTTCGTAACATCATCATATAAGACAATTCTAAATATCACCTGACCTGAATTATTGAGGACATAGGTTGACCCAGTCCCGTAAGGTCTCGTGTCAGTGGGGTCTTGAATTACGCCAACAGATGGCTGTCCAGCAACATCGTTATAGCTAAGCATTGCAATGTGGGCTACAGTACTAGAAACATCCGTGAATTGAATTCGCAATGGCGAACCACATTCGTCTGCGTTAAATAATGGAACTGTTATCGAACCCGAACTTGAAAGCTGCGCCCCCTCTGTTGCATGATTTAAATAAAGAGATTGTAACACAATTTGACTTCCGCCATTTTTAGGCGTATAATATATATTGTATTCAGGTCCTCCTATGATTTGAGAATAAAGGCCGGTATTGAATACCATACATAACAAAGCCAGCAGCGAAAATTTAATGACTAATTTCATAAAGTAGGGATTTACCGGGGATTATTAAAAGAATTTATACTTTACTCCTATAGAAAGATCACAGTCAAATGATCCAAGCTGTTTATTAAAAAGCAGCCGTTGGCCTCCCGTTAAGGTCAAGGAAAAATCCTTCGAAAACGCCCATTCCCCGGCTAACTCAGCTAGTATTCCTTCATTTATTCGCTGTCCAGTCGTCAAATTTTTTAGTAATTTTTCTTCCTGGTCTACTTCTAAAATGAACCCAGCGCCAAATTTCAATTGAAACTTATTCTTAGTCAGTCGGGATACGTTAGTATAATAATTGGCGATAGCGTCAATCGATAAATTTTTGTAAGCAATTTTGTTCCGGTTGGAAGATTCAGCAATAAGCCCAAAGGAGACATTTATTTTATCGGCTAAATATCTCTCATGACTTAATTTAAACACATTTCCAGGAATACCCGACCGTCCTAGCCCAAATTCAAAGGAATGGTAATTAGGAACGTTTTGCGAAAAGCTAATCTGTCTCGATAAGCAGAAAAACGACACCAGCAAACTAATTTTGGCTATAATTTTCATAATTCTGTATATTTAAATGGTTAATAATGAATATAAATGCTATTTATAAACAGTTGAATTCTAAATAATTTATTTACTTTCTACTGATATTAAAACTTATTACTTTTGTTTATTAAATTGTCCATTACATCTCGAAACAATAATGAAAACAACAACCTCGTCACAAACGAATAAAGGAATCTCTGATCAAGCGAAAAATAAAGCGCTCATGCTTATCGCCAATCGGTGTTTAGCTGTCAGAGAAGAACTGAATATAAAGCGGAGAATAATCGGCGAAGCCTGCGGAGTCACCTATCAACAAATCCTTAATTTTGAAGTAAAAGGACAAGCTAGCATGGCTACAGTAATTTTCTATGTAAATTACCTTCACGAAGTTGGCAAAATCAACCCAGCCTGGATTTTTCTTCAAGACAATACACATATTTCTAAAGTGACCCGGACTTATAATGATATTGCTCAACAAGTGCAAGCCCTAGTTGGAACAACCATTGATGAGGATATCGCGCCGAAAAAGAAACCTCGCTCCAAGAGATAGCTTATAATTCTGGTTCAATTCCATTTACTGGCTCGGCTCATATCAGCCGAATTCAATTTAATCCGAAGGGTCTTTTTCAACTCTCCGGCACGTTCCACCAATTGTATAGTAATGACAAGTGCTTCTTCAGGCATCATTTCGCTCCTTCCTGTGCTAAATATTAGTGCGCCAATACCTCCCGCAGAGATTAGTTTAATATTCCGAGAGGCTTGCCTGTATTTCAAGATAATACTACGGCCCTGGTAAGTTCCCTTGTTTTGAATAACAAACTGGATACCTGCAATTGTATAATCTGTCCCTTCCCGGTTATATAGTGAAATAGCGTAATAAAATTCATTTTTTTGCGCATTCGTGTATAACCTATTTAATTCCCCTTCTACTCCACCACTTAAATCTCCTGTCAAAATATTTACCTTTTTGGCTCTTAGTCTCTCAAAATTTATTTCTTCCCTTGCTAATTCCTGGTTGTTTTCTTGTCCTGTTTCCACACGCAATTTGGAAGAACTATCACTCGCAGATTTGCCAATGTCTAGTTGAACTAAAGTCCTGATTGTATCTTCTTCCTTTGATAGAGGTTTCAATATGTTAGAGATATGTGTGCTATCAATAAAATTGCCAAGTTTAGTAGCCGGTGTTAATTTATCTCCAGAATCCGGCTCAAATTGTTTAGTGACCATCGCCGCAATATTTTCCTCCCTCATCAATTTTATGTCATACGCATAATAATTTTTCAAAGGTGTATCCGAATATCGAATGAGGTATTGTAAAACCGTATCCTGGGTAACTATAATCATATTAGCCTCGGGAAAACCTTTCTTAAGCGCTTTTAGTTTTAGAATATTGCTGTTTTCCTGAACAGCAATCATCACATTTCTCTTATCACCCCCAACATCCGCTGAAAGCAATAAGGTACCTTTAATATCTACATAACAGTTCTTCGTTATGCCCAGATAAAGCACATCCACATATTCCTTATTTAAAACAATATTTCTGTGAGCAGAATCAATTTTTGAATATGAGATGCTTCCCTTGCCGGGGAATTGCTGATGAGTCACAGGGAATGATTGTTTAAGGCCACCGAACGAATAAGAAACAATAAAAATTAATATTGTTACCAGGAAAATAAAATTCTTTCCAAAGGATTTCATGTAGTAATTTTTTAATTTGAAATATCCAATGTTGTATTCTTAACCTTGCGCTTACGCTTGATTATAAAAACCCACATTCCCCAAAGCATAAAAAGAAGGAAAATAATATTCAAGACAATAATAAATCCTTGACTATCATTGTTATGTTTTCTATTATCAAATACCCCATGATATATTTTGTAGGATACCCGACCAATGGAGAGTATTACTATTATTGCAAACATCCAATATGGCCATCTTTTTGTAGAATACATGCTCTCCCCATCCGGAGTTAATTGAAAAAGACGGTCGGCATTCAATTGATCGCCATGATCTTCCAGAAATTGTCCTAACATCGTTTTTCCATCTATAAAAGAATCCCGGTCCAGGAGGTTCGAACGCTGAATCTCTTGATTGTCTGGGCCGGAAAGTACAAAGCAATAACCCCCATGATCTTCTTCGGCATATTTTCCTAAAATCTCCAGGTTGGGGAAGTCTGGCTGGAAAGTTAAAAAGTCAAGCTGTAAAGTCTCTGTATTGTTAAAAAAGATTTTTAATGTATGCATAAGTATAAATATTGATTAATTCGATTTTAAAATGACCTGATAGCCCTCTGGAATTGTGGCTTCGTCTGTTTTTCCTCTTGTGCGGATAATATTACGTATTACACCTTCTACCAGCCGGCCTCCCACCGGAGCAATCTGCGATTCTACATCTGTTCCGAGTGAACTGACTTGTTCATCAATTGTTTGCCTGGCGCCTCTTTTCAAATTCGTATTACCTTGCATTTTTAATCCCTCAATACCATCTTTTTTATCATAGGCAGTTAACTTGACAAATAATATTTTGTTATCAACGTTTATGCTGCTAATAGAGAGTTTTATTCTATTTTGCTCTATCCTAGCTAAACCCGAGACAATTGTACCTGCAACAAGGGTCTGTTCCCCCTCTACAATGTCCTCTCTTAACCTTAATGAAACGGTTCCGCCATCTGATACAGTGGCTTTGGTAAGTACTTCAGCCGGGCAGTTGATATCGTGTTGAATTGCATTTTTTAGATCAGAATAATTATTTTGCTTCTTTGAAACCTGGCTATTCAAAGAGATGGAATTAAACGCTCTATCATCTGATCCATCATCTTCCTTTTCATTCCTTGTGGGTATTGTACCTTGAGTTAAGAGACGAGGTCTGGCAATGGTTTGATTACCTCCCTCGTTTGGTTGTACAACCTCCTCTTTCAGGCGCTTTTCTAACGCATCGTTTGACTCCACATTCATGTTTAAGTTCAGTTTACCGCCTGCGTTAAATACCGCCTTCCCCTCAGAGTCTTTCTTCTCCTGAGCATCAATAATTCCATATAAATCCGTCTTATTCGTTACGGTATCCTTGTTCTGCTTTTCTGGAATACTGGTGTTCAGTTTTTTAGGCGAAGGCAGCTTGCCATCGTTCTTTTTTGATATTTGTATATAAATCATTATTGCAAAAAGCAATAAAAAAACAGGGATAAGACCAAAAATGATAAGTCTCCTTTTCTTTTCCGGAGAAAGCGGATTTTGAATTTGTGTCATGGGATTAAGTTTGGTTAGGAAATTATTTTAAAGGAATATCAGAATCATTAGTAATTCGGAAATTATCTATCATAAATCCAAATGGATTTTTAACCGCGTTACTAACTTGATAAACGTCCATCATTGAATTCAGATACGTTGCCTTAGTTCCGTAGTTACTTCTAATATAACGCCTTCCAAAAGCGTATACTTTATAGGGCGGTTGTTCGTTGTAAACATTAATAGAATCAATATCCACAGATATAATCAAATTATTATTGACCAATCTGGAGTAATAGCTCCCATTTGCATAAGCTTTATTAAGTTCCTTGCCGCTTTCCCCGATCAATTCAAGCGCCATGTTCACATTTTTCTTATAATTGTATTGGTCAATTTCAAAAAAAAGCTTATAGAAATTGGAAACATGTCCTTTGACCATTGCTTTTTTATCTGTTATCCTGTCAATAGAAAAATCTCTGGCCACATACACCCGATCCGTATTACGTACGACGGCTTCCGTATAGAAATAGAACATACAACCTGTTATTATTACAAACCCGGCAACACAAAGCAAACTCAGGTATCTCCCTGTTTTAAAAGCATAGTCAATATTCGACAATCTCTTTATTGAATAGTCCTTCTCCATTGGTTAGCATTAAGGTGTTTTATTATTTGGCCTTTGACCACTCGTAGGAACATTCTTCTTCGAAGCGGAGGCTTGTCCAACTCCTGCTGGTAGACCTTTGGCAGCTGTTGCATAATCATTTGAACCGGGCGCCTTATTATTATTTGCACCCGCTATGGCGTTTTTTACAGATTGCGAACCTTTCATAACACTGTTAACCATGGATACACTTTTTGCCAGCGCCGCATTAAAGAATGCTCCTGCTTGAGATCCAGAAACAAGAGCATCGGCAAACATTGGCGTCATGAACATGATGACAATAAAAACAGCCTGCAGAACTAAAGGGCTCCAATCGGGGGATGCAGGAAGTGAGCCCGCATCAACCTGAGCATGGAATTTGTATACCACTTCAAAAAAACCCACATTGTAGGCAGCAAATTTTATCGCAGAAGCTACAGCGCCCCAGAGACGAAAAACGAATATGAATTTTAAAACACCAACGATAGATCCCTCAAAGCCACGAAAGAAGCTAATACCAAAGCTTAACGGGGACAGAGCTATCAACAATTCGGCACCAAATATGGAAGCAAATTTCATGAGAAACATCACCACGTCCAGAAAAAGGTTTAAAATCATAGCGATAAAAAGCCAAATGTAGATTTTAGCTTTGCTGAAGGCTTTCTCAACGACATATGATAACTTATCTCCTATATCCCAGGTACCAGCTTGTGCCATTTGTTCCTGATATTGTTTATCGACTGCATCGGTATAGGCATTTACATAGACATCAATTAGTTTGTTACCGTTATCAGTTTGAACAGCCAATGTTTTTTCAATTTGGTCCGCAGGTTGCTTAAATACATCATCTGCAAGTCGAATCAATACTGGAAAATTGACAAACAATCCCGCCATCAATAAATATTTGAACAGGGTATCGTAAGGAAAATTTCCAGTAAACATAAAGCTTAGGATAGGTATCAACATTCCAACTACCAGGCCTGCCGCGGCGAGACCGTACGAATATGTTTGGATAGTGTCAAATATTCCGGTAAAGCTGTTAGCAACCTGACTAGAGGAAGAATCCAGCATGTTGTTTAATACTGCTGAGAATTCTTGATTGACCGTAGTTTGCAAGAATATACACATAATCATTCATTAAAAAATAGCTCGGATAAGTGAACTCTTATTCGCAATATTGTTACTATTACCTTTCGCAACATTTATGATGGAAGAAGATTGCTGCACTTTATACAAAGCGTCGGATAAATATTTAGTTGCTTCCTGGCAGAAAACCATTCTTTCAGACAAATTGAGCTGTTTCTTGATAAACCCATTAGATATAATGGTGAGGCTTTTTATCGCATTTACATATGCATCATTTAATAACTGAGTAATCATCTGACGCATGTTAGAATTTATAACAACAGAAGTATTTCCAAGATCATTATTGACTGTGTTTATTAGAGAAATAATGACCCCTTGTTTGGAGAAAAAATCCTTTACCATCTGCGACTGCTGGAATTTATCCGCCACATCCAGTGCTGCATCAATAAGGTTAAGCTGATTGTTGACATCGCCAGCTGTCTTCGCCGTTTGTGTTAAAGTGCTGTTTTGCAGCTGCACCTGCAGGTACGAATACCCTTTAATAGCATTTTGCAGCAGGGTTTGCTCGGTTAATTTAACATTGGAGCCAGCATCTACCACGGCCATCTGTCCGAAGGATGATTGTGTAATCAATAAAATATAAAATGCTATTAATGTCTTCATAGTAATGTATTTATCGTTTTGAAAATTGGTTTGCAAAGTTTTCAAGAGTAGTGGCAAGCGATTTTGTTTTTTCTCTATCAGTTTCAATCCACTTTTTATGGTCTGGGTCAGATGAATTTATACCTACAGTGAATTCATCAGTTTCAATTCTATAAACACACCCCATATCTTTAAATTGAATATATACGTCCCTATGCTTATCTGTCATAGAAAACAGGATATTCTTGTTATGATCACTTAACTGGAGAGCATTAGAGATGTCTGATAACTTATCTTTATTTTGCATTTTAAGAATCTTTATATCGCAATTCTCCTTAATTACAGATCCCACTTTTGGATTCTTGAATATGTCGTTAATATCTTGGGTTGATATGCAAACGGAACCATCATGCTTACGAAATGTCCGGTACGAGTATTCAATGAACATTTCAGCATCACCATATTCTCCAGAAAGAAGAATCCACACTTCATCCAACACAAAATATAATCGCTTTGAACTAAGCTTCGTTTGCTTTAACAACTTATCTAAAACAACCTTTGATAAAATATAGTAGGAAATAGGAAATAGGACTTTATTCGACTTAATTTCCTCTAACTCAAAAATCACAAATTTTGAATCGAAGATTTCTGGGTTCTTATCTACGTTAAATATGTAATGATATTGGCCGTCGTTATATCCCCGGCCCCCCTTAATAAAAGAGCGCATAACCAAAAGAAAACTCTCTTTATTAAACGTTGATTGGGAAAGAGATTTATAATTCTCATGTTGTTCAAATTGCTCTTTGACGAAATGGTAGAATTCAGTGAAGTCTGGAAATAACTTATTTTTATTAATATGCTCATAAAATAATAATATAAGTTCTTTCAATACAGCATTAACCTCACTTGTAATTTTGCTGCCTTGATTAGCCGATTGCCAGGAAGTGAAAAGTAACAAAGTGATAAACTCTGAATCATCCTCGGACGGAAAGGAATAGATATTTTCCTTATTCTTTTCAACTACAAGGAAGGGGTTAAATGTCAATGGGTTCTTGGCGGAACATTCAATAATTATTCCATTATAATATTCATTTAACCTGGCGTATGATCTTCCCAAATCAACAACAACAACATCGTCGCCATTATCCAGGTAATGTCGAATAAAATATGCGCTCGTAAAACTCTTTCCAGTACCAGAAGGACCTACAATTAGCTGATTTTTATTTGTTATTAGCGGGTGATACCACAAATCAACTTGAATGGGCCAATCAGTTTTCCGGTCGATAAACAAAACGCCTGAAGTGCCGCTTTTTAAATTAGATTCATATACGCCAAAACAAGCGGCATGGTTAGTTAAACAAATAGCCCTGTCCTCTTCACTTATTTCAGCTGCACAACCCGGACAATATGAAAAAAAATACCGAAGTGAATTATATGTATTAACAGAAAATTTCATTTTTGTATTTCCTAATAGCCCTCTTACCTGGTTGTAACAATCCCTATAAATCTCATCTTCTAAGGATGGAGCAATTAATATCAGGCCATAATGAAATTTTACCAGTTTCTCGGAAGCCTTTCCCTGGAACTCCTCTAAAAATCCGGAAATATATTCTGCATTCCTCTTATTCTGGGCGTTTCCAACTGCGGCACCTGTCATTAACTTCATTTTCTTGATCAACCCATCAAAGGTTTTCTTTTGAGGAAGAGTATATATTATTTGATTTACAATATGGGGAAAATCAAGATTAAACGCAGTATCGTGTAAGAACGAGACAGGCAGTTCGGAAACCCCCTCTTTTCTAAAGTTTCCCTCAATTATAGACGTATAAATGGAAGGGGGCATACCGTCAGCCTCCATCGAAAAGATATTGATGACATTGTTCCCTACTCTGGCCTTATCTTTCAGGTCTGCATAATCCAGGTGGAGATTTAGCGGGGAATCTGCCATTTCCAAGGAAAAATATTTCCCAAACACCAGTTCCTCAATGCCTTCCTTATTAAGCTTCTTAAATGTCACCGATTTAGCCTTATCCAGGCATTTCTCTATCGAATTAACAAACCCTTCAATTTCAAAAATGAAATTCCGAACGATGCCTGTTGTATAATGTTTTTCATTAAAAAGTCCGTTAACCTTTCCCGTTGTCAGAGTATCAAACAGCGTATTTGCAAATGACCTCCTATGATTGGGATTCGCCAATTTGGTGAAAATGTAATATGTCTCACTTTTGATAACCCTTTTTCCGTTCATCTTTCGTATATCCCGATAAGCCAAATAGCTCCTTTTATCAAGGCCAATTCCAGGGCTGACCGGGTAATAAAAATCCATCCGCTGAATGGCCAGACCATCTGAAAGAATATTCAGGGCATTGCTGATAGAGTTGTTCAACTGCAAGTAATCATCTTCGGTAAGAGAAAAAACCGCGGGTAATTCTACCTTATAAACAAGAGAATAATCCCCTCGCCGGGTAATTAAAAGATCGTTCTCTATGTCCAGGATGGGATTTAATTGCTTAAAACCAATATTTCTATCATGCATTTGCCTGGTCATCTTTAGTAATTGATTTTAAGAGGTAAGTTTCACCGGTAATGTATTTGGGGACCCGGTTGTAGAAAAAAAGCTTGAAGACATAGCCAATTGAAAGTTTATCCCCCATTGACCTGAAGAATATATAAAGAAGAAATATTACAGGGATCATTATTCCCATAAAATACCGGCCCAATACCGTACCAAATGAATTTAAGAGGAGATTAATTACCAGGGAAATCCCAATCAGGCATAGTAGCAGTAAAAAGAAAGTTTGTTTTACGGAAAATATTTCCGCCTCACGTTTAAAAGAGTTGCAAACTTCAGTGTAAAATTCAGCCATTCTCGATTTTTTAAAAAAGCCCCGGAATTTCCGGGGCTTACCCTTAATACATGATACTAACCCAGAGAACTTATTAAACATTCAGCGCGCTGATAATTATAGAAGCTGCACACCAGATAATTCCTCCAATTACAACCCAAACCAGAGATTTGGAGCCTCTGTTGCCACTATTATCGCCGCCCATCATTTCTAATGCGCCCTTCCCAATGCCAAACAAACAGGCAATGCCCATTAAGCCATTAAGAATAGGAAGAACATTTGATTTGAACCTGGCAAAGGTTCCCCCGGTTCCATCAACAGCCTCTTGAGCCATTGAAGAACTAACAGATGTTATAAAAAGGAATAAACCTATGATAAGTGTTCGTAGAATTTTTCTCCTTTCCAGACGGAAGCGGCTGCGCATATGGTACGATATGAAGAAGATCATACGGTGACGGATTTTTATTAAAAGTAACTTATTTGTTCAATCCAACAAATATTTAAGTTGTTTTTTTAAACTTTTTTATAGTTTTAATATTATTTTACTATATTTTACAACTATACAGTTTGTAGTGATGCATTCTTATATGATAAAACACCCCTTTTGAAATAATCAACCAGGGCTTAGTTACAATAAGTAGGGCAGGCTAAAGTCTTTTAGCGTAGGTCCTTTGGCTCTTTGTTACAACTATGCTTCGTTATCCTATGATCAAATGAATGGTCATAGCCGAAGAACGAACCGCATTAAAAAACTGAAATCTAATCTTTCAAGAAAGTGTGTAAACAATTGAAACGGAATTAAACGGTTTCCCAACAAGTAACTATTTTCTAACAAGTATGAAAGGACGGAACTTCATTTGAATCGTTTAGCTGAATATTGAGGTGTAAATATTTTGAAAATGATAAAATTCAGCTTGAGGCCAATAGCTTCAGGAGTAGTAATTGATTCCTGACGATAGTTCATAATTCTATTAATAACGAACATGTATGCAATTGTTGCAAGCCATAAAATTTCTAGTTATCCCCTTTAAAGTCAACCTCATTACCCTTAATTCTTTAACTATCTTAAGTCATAAACCCGTTAAGGGAAAGCCCACTTCATTTTAAATCAATTCTCTATTTTATTAAACTATTCAAAATGAATTTCCTTTTGAGTTAATTTTTTTTCTAAAAATATAAACCCCCGTAGAAACGGGGGTCGCATCGAAACATTTTCCAATGCTTCTCGAAACAATATTTTTTTGGCTTCGTTCTATATATTCTTGAAACTACAAGTTTATTTAATCAATCAGCTTCAGCTTATCCTATACACAATTACCGCCATTGCGTAGTTAAACCTGGAAGAGATAACCAATTTTGGTAAATACTCAACATGTTTTTTTGAATAGCCTAAACTGTACTAAGGAGAGTATTTACTGAAACCAAGTTCAAAAAATAATAGAACTAGATAAACAATAAAAAAAAACCATTTATTTTAGCCAAAGCATTAATACCGCAGTTACTCTGCTGTACATCTACCAGGTTTTCGATTTACCGGGATTTAGTTCAACAAGTCCCTCGCCCTCCTCTAATTATTAGGTGAATTATTTCTAAGCATTGTATAACATACTGCATAATTTGAAATGATATAGTGTTATTGAAAAATTGAAATTATATTGGCCTTATATGTCTTCCAAATTTTAGCGACGGGATTTTTCCCGCTTTTTCCGGGATTTTTCCCGAGTAGCCCAAAACCAAGCAACTGATTTGCTTAATCACAATTAAATATTAAAAAATAAAATATTTATATTGAACTTAAAAACGAAATTTTAAAAACGACAATGCTTGTTAGTTTTCTCAGAAGATCTGGAGCATTTACCAACCTAAGTACATTACCTGGAAATTAAGGCGCTTACATCATTGATCTTATCATCCGTAGTGCGAAGTTATCTAATAAGTGAAGTGGGAGTCCGGACTAGCATGAAAGGCTTTCATTCCGTGGGAGCAACTTAGCATAAACTCACCATGCTAAGTTGCGCTATGGATAACTAAAAGTGATTAAACTAAAAATCGATAAAAGCTAAATACAGGGAACTCAATACAATCCAAATTGAGACCATGAGCCCAGGTAAGAAAGCAACAACGGACATTCATGTTACCTTTTTATCCAATATAGTGCTTAATACCTGGGCCTGGTCATTAGCTGAGCTACGTTTTTCACAGATATCGATTTTTTTCATTGGAATGGGTACAGATTAAAACGGGCTTAAATCATTACAAAAATAAAAATAATTAAATAAATACTATTGTTTTTATTGATTTTACTATTGATTTATTTATTATTTACCGATTTTAACTATATATTACTATATTTTAATTTAAAGGCTGATCTGCAATGCACGAAGAAGAGTACAAAAAGGGCTGTAGGTTCATTATGACATTAATTGGAGAAATTAATATTGAGGTCGATATTTGGACGAAACCATTTAAAGGAGTTAATATGGTGTGGCCCTAAAAAAAAGAAATAATTGGAAAAGCATGCTTACAGCTACTGAGGCCATTACAGGGGCAATTGCACAATCGCCGCCTTGACTTACTCGAACCGCTTTCGCTTAAGTATGCAAATAACGTGGTTCTTAATTAATAAAGACATGAGCTGATGTATGAAGAGGGTATCTAATTCCCTATTTATAGGCTGATCTTTTACAGAAATAGTAACTTGTAATAGGTTCTTAATAGGGTTGCGTCTGCCAAATAATAGTAATCATTCTGAAATACTATTCTTTACAAAAAGCTTTCAAGATTAGCGTTTCTTTCATTAATGGTGACTGCTTGCCGGGAATATTCACTTAAAAATATGCCTATACCCATAAAGAGGCCTAGTGTCAATAACGCCTTTACTTTAATAATTCTAGGTGGGACATATGCAGACCGAATTACAAAAAAATGACGAAGCCAATGTTGGGCTTCGTCATCAAAAATAAAAATAGTTGTAAAATAAGTCACTGGGAGAAAATGAAATTAAACCAGGTTAGTGCTAACTACGGAAATCACTGATTCATGTTCCTGGCTATTTTTTAACACCGGATGCAATTTATTATTCACGCCTTTAAACAGCCTAAGTAATAGAGATAATATTACTTTGACAAGTTCAATTATCACGACGAATACTTCGCCAACCACCTTAACAAAGGGATGTATAAAGGTTTTGTATAAGATCCATCCAATGATAACAAAAAGAATTGCCTTTATAATGACTGAATAGGTGATGGCAGATATCAAAATAAGTTTCATAAAGTAGAGTTTAATTGCAATACAAATTTATCAAGTTTTACCGTCATTCAAAAATATTCTTTAGACAGCAAGGTATTCTGCTATTATTTTAACAGTGATAGAAATTTCGCAGACCCCGATTCTGTCTTCGGCAAATTTCTCTATCTCATCAGGTGTCTTACCCAAGGCCATTAAAGTCGTTACCAGCCTGATTAATTCGGGATAATTCTCCTTAAAATAATAGAAAATCCCAATCTGTAATTTCATGGGTGTTAAGGTCGGTTTCATGGGTGGTTGACTTAATGGTATTTTCTCAATGTATTGACTATGCAGTTTATTCTAAGGACATAGGATTCAAAAATTGCAACAATTTCATAAAATAAATTCTAATCGCAATAAGTTTCACCCATTTATTAAGAAGTTCCAATTAATAAAATCAATGACGATTTTTTCATATATATGAACGTGCTATATCAAAAGTCCTGGTTCAGAATATAAGTGCAGCAAATACCAAATAGATGCAGGCTAGCTCCAATAGGTGTAGCCTGCGTTCTATTATCTGGTAACCATTCCCTAATAGTTCGAAGGTTTCTATCTGCAAAGAAAATAAGGTAGCCCATTCAAGAGCCTTTATTTCTGTTATTTAACAACATTTTACCTAAATAGATCGGGTAACCGCAGACACTTGCTAAATGAAAAAACATTTCAAAAATCAGCTGCGAACAAACAAAATCATCATTCTGGATTATAGGTTGCCTATTGATTAACCTTTCTGCCTCCAGGAACTTGTTATTTAAAAAACAAACACTCTACTAAATAATACAGTATTCAAAAGCTGCGAAGGGGGGGTAGAAAAAAACGACTACTCTTTAACATTACGTTTTTTTCAAAATAAATTTTATAAACCTGGTCCTTCATGCCACCCTCACCATTAATACTAATAGGAAAGTCCCACTAATCCCTTTTTCTCGAATTACTTTCAATCATTTTTTTTACTTGAAGTAACTTCTCATAAATAACGGTCCAGTAAGCATTTTGTCGCTTATCGAATTCTTCAAAACCAGGACCTATATGTTTCATGTCCTTAAATAGCCGAGCCTCCTGAATAGCTTTCCGTAGATTAGTGATCTCTTTTTCGCTACCTTCATTATCAGTAATATGCATAACAAATATTTATAATTTATTGATAGTAATTGGATAAAAAACATCTGCCTCACCTGGTCTCAGCCAAGAAAGACAGATGCGGGTCGTTTTCATTTTACAGTCAAAGCCGATGGCATCTTTTACCTTCTCTGGTAAAGTCATAATCATCGGCTATTATCGTTTCAATGACAGCTTCATTTGAGGTTAGGTAATCAAATTCATCTCTCAATTTTTTGAACAAAAAGTGATTCAATTCTTCACATACGTTTGTAACCCAATCTTCAACACCTTCCAGATTCTTATCAATCTTATCATAATTAGTACAGGAAGTCCCTCCATACCTGAAATAAACGGAAACAGCTATACTTGCACAACGGTAACCAGGTGTTACTGTCGCATACACATCGATAGTGCCGTCATGAATAAGTTCTATCACGCGCCTATCTATGGAAAGAGGCTGCAGTTTAAATTTTTCATTCGGAGAATATTTTTTCCAGGCCTGAACCTTCACTCCTTCAATCATTTTAATCGCATTAACAGATGCCGTGTAACTGCTGCCTTGTCCCTGATGGTAAAACCCATCGAAATAAGTTCGCTTGAGATCTACCGAAATGCCGAAGAGATTGGCTATCTCCTTAAAATCATCGTAAACAGCCTCCCACCAGCCCTGATCTACGTTAATGTTTCTGAAATAATCAATGGCCGTTTCTTTTGATTTTTCTGATAATTGTTCAAAGGTGTAAACCTCAATTTTAATTGTTTTCATAATCATTGATTGTTTAAATGAAATAAATGAATTATGAAACCGGGTCAGGGCTTTGACGAATTAGCGAAAAGGAGGAACGGAATAAATGATGACCTGAAGATAAGGAGCTGTGTTTATGCCGTAGTTCCTTTGGCGCCTATTCGGCAAAGCCCATATGTTTGTGGAGCAATTCATTATTCTTATCTCCTTCTGATAAGTATCGTTACTAGGATGGTTATTGCCGCTTTTAGTAATGAAGATGGGGATGCAGCATCCCTCCTATTCAAAGTCGAAGGTTTCAAAAATGAGGCAACAGATGTACACGAATTATTATGCGAGACGTTTGGGGGAAACCTGGTGCTCTAATCTTATAAACAGATAAAGATTATCCACTTAGCCATCGTATCAACGAATCGCGTATTTACAGAACTGTATTTGCGGAAGAATAGGGTTGATTCGCATGTCGTGATCAGCGAGCTTTAATTCTCAAGCACGCATGAACAATGCATGAGCTACACCCAAAAATAATTCTTATGAAGTACAATATAATTCGCAATTAAATTATCTTGCAAGCCAGGTACAAATAAAGTGAATGAAAACAGACATCAGATTACCGGGGCATTTCAAACAAGTCGTCGGGGAGGCTCTTCTATCCAACAAAGATGCCAGCATCGATTATCTCCGGGCAATGCGAATTATGGGCACCCCTTTTTTCGGTACGTTCGCAGCATGGAATTATTTTGGAAAATTATGGTGGAATGACGATCTCGGGTATTGGTGCGTAGAAATATGGAAACACCGAGACTACCAAGTAACGCACCTTTGCGAAACCCTCGATGAACTGTTCATGAAGTACGGGTAGAACATGGGAATAGATGAACCCTACAGTTCTAAACTCCATTCCATATTTCTGTATTTGTCTTCCTCCGCTGGCAGGCATCCCCCTATCTCCAGCCCTTACCCTATCGAACGCTTATTTTTCCAATCTTTTCGCCATCCAGCAATAAATTTTTTTCGATAATGAGTATACTCCGTATTTTTTATTGGGTCATTCCCTGGCCATTGAAAGCGTAGCGCGTCGAGCTGCTCAAACATTAACTGTACCTGTTCAAAGTTGTAGGGTCGAGGCATGCCATATCCACATCGGATAAAGTAATCTATAGCCATTTGCCTTTCATCACTGCCGCTACTCTGCACCTCCAGGCTCAGGTTATTGATAAATTCCTGCAATACAAGTTTGGGATTGATTTCCAATAATTCGCACAAAACCAGAAATTGCTGCGGCATTTGTAAGGTCATATTTCTTTTCATAAATAAGAATTGTTTTTATAGTGTACAAAAGATTTGGCACCCTGTAATTGATAAAAATAATGATAAAGTATGAGGCCAAGCTGTCGCTCGCTTGAAATTTATCCCAACACAAGCTGCCGGTAAGTTATCCATTGACATATTATAAGGTCAACCGGCAGCTTTCCGATCTCTGGGCCGGCTTTTGCGGATGACCGTCCTGTTGGCTTATTTAAAGTGGGAAGCCAAGTGGGATTTCTTTTCCAATGCCTCAAACTCGCCCCACGATTGGCATTTTTTTATATTGGAGACGTAAATCTCCATACCTTTCCAATTGATTAATGGGGAATAGACATATTCCTTTGTTATTCCTGCGATTTTTACCGATACCCGATATGGTTTAGTCATATTCCTGCGCAGGGTAGCAGCCTGCAGGGCATACGAGGCATCTCCAGTTTGCTCGTATTTATTTAACAACTGCATCATGGGTTCAAAGCGGCCATATCTCCTGAGTACCTCCTTCGGTTTCTTTTTCTTCCTCTTAGTACGGCGTTTCAGGTCGCGTAGAAATTCCTCCTCAGTATAAATTGGGTACAAGGTAAGCATGGTTGTGAATGCCAGGAGCGGCTCCTTTTTCCAAAGTCGCCGCGCTTTCCTCATTCTACGAATTGTATAAAGCCTTTTGGGGCTAAAGGTTGCCATTGGTTATTGGTTTATGCCGCATTGGGTAATTTCTTTGTTTTCTTTTTTTTCTTCTTTCCTACCATTTTCAGGGTGTCAGGGCGAATCTTCATGGGTTGGGACCGGAAATCCTTTAGGTTCAGGAAAAATCCTTTATTCTCCAATTTACCCCCTCTGAACAAGCTCCAAAGGAGCGAAGCGCCGAGGTTGGCCATCGAGGGGTTGATAAACAAATCTTGTTTATTGACCGCTTCTGCCAATGAGCAGCTCGGTGTATTGGTTTCATTTGAGGTCTGTGCCAGCAAAACATTTTTAAATTCCTCGGTAATAAATGGCAGCTTCCCCACTGCAATAAACTGATTTGATTCAGGTTGCTCTATGGTCCCTACGGTAGAAAGAACTACCTGCCCGGTGTAGCGGTCATTACCGAAATCCATCCAATAATAAGGCCGGTCGCGGTAGTACATTTTCTTTTTTGCCATGTCGCGAAGCAGTAGGGCAATCTCAAACCTCCCCTTAATGGTGTCAATGCAGGTCAGGGTAATATTGGCAGTCACCTCCTCTTTTATGAAGGGCCAGTTCCTTTTGTGATAAGCAAAAGGAATAGCTTTCCAATTATGGCCGGATTGTCGGTTAATCCGGTTAACGATGGCTACGGCTTTGTTCAACCCGATTTCTTGTTCAAAAAACCTTTGGCGGCCTACATTGGAAGATGTTACCTTGTCTCCATCAAAAGCCCTAACGAATAAACCGGGATGGTTACAGGCTATCAGTGTCTTATGAATACTATCCAGCGCATAAAGCAAATGGCTTCCTGTCCCACCTACTCCTATTAGATTAATCGTAACCGGGTTGGTTGGGTTAAGCAAATAATTGGATACAAAATGGGTGTATGTCTTTTTCATCCTAAAATGTCTTTAATGGTCTTACTTGTTTTCTTTAATATGGTTTTGGGAAACGCTTTCCCTGTTTTAACCTGTTGCTGCCATAGCTGCACTATATTTCCCTTTACAGGCGATTGCTTCCCTAACAGATGGCTGAAGTAACTGTTAAAAAAATAGGCTTGCCATTGGTCAATAAACGCTTCTAACGAACAGTTATCGGCAATGTCTGTATCTACTGTACCCATGCAAACCTGCCCGTCCTCATGAATATTAAAAAAGGGCGCATAATACAGGGGAAAATGAATGGTTGGTTTGACGGCATTAGGAAGGGCATATATATACAACGATTCCTGATTAGCTTTCCACAAGAGGGCTGGAACAGCTGCTTGCCCGCAAGGGATATCCAATCCTTTGGTAAAGAAAAGAGGTACAGATTGGGGCGGGGTGTACCATACTGCTAACCCCAATTGGTCTGGATTGATATATAAGACATTTTCGGGAAGTAATCCGCATGGTATCAGGAATGACTTTTTCATTTCTGTACTTACCTGCAAGGTGTCCGCCAAATCAGCTGCTTCCTCTATACTCAGCGGATGTGCATTTATCAGGCCACCCTGATGATCCATATCATAGGATTCTACATATACGCTCTTTTCTTTCTCCCCTGTTTGGTAAACTACCAATGCCTTTACCGGCTGGTATATTTGGGTAAACACGTTGGTGATATTATTCATAATCAGTATTTAAAATGGCACAAATGGAATCTATCAATTTCAGTATATCCGTGGAAAACCCATCTGGATGGCAAACCTGAACCTGCGGTCTGTCGAAACATTGATAAGCGGCTGGCTCGTCAATTGTGCTGCACTCTTGGAATGTGGATTGGATATACTCGCAAACTGAATCAGTTACAGCATCATTTTCACCGTCCCACCAAAAGGAAATATATTGTTCCGCGTTAATTCTATCATCTCTATTTATTTCCGGGTTAAATAGACCTTGGGGTATTTCACTAATCAACGGACGATTCGGAAATAATTGATAAAAATGAAATGCAGCTTTTGCTACGGCGAACAATTCATGCTCCCACGGTGTTTGCGGGGTAAACGCCTGTAACCGTCTTTCAAATTCCAACAAGTGGCATTGATTAGAAAGAATATGCTGTATCTCGTCCCCATCATCGTAAATTTGTTGCAAAAGTTCTCGCTGCTCCTTCAAACAAGTAACTGATTCCTCGACATCGTTTGGGTCCATTTCTCCCAACTCATCTTCTTCCTGATCCATCCATTCCTCCACAGTTTGATACCAATGCCACATATAAGTATTGCTATCCCGGTAATAGGGTATACGCAGATTTTGATATAAATAGGTCAGCACACTCAATAATAGGTTAGCTTGAGCTTGCCTACCGGGATGCTGGATATGCGTAAATAAGGGTCTTATGGGTATATAAAAGAAAGTACGACCTGTATCCCACGGTTCTGCAGTACATAGGAAGGGAAGATTAGAGGCATCGGAGGTTATAAGCAATTCAAGATTTGGCAGCCGCTCTTGTAACCGGCGGCGAGCCATGTCATAGTCCCTGGCTATGTTATGAGGGAAAGGGGCATTCTTAGAGCGCCGAATCCTGAATCCATGCAGCTTTTCCAACCAGTTCAAGGAGGCATAAAACGCCCGTTCTATGTCCATTGCATCCCCCTCTAAACCGTCACAACACCATACAGGTAAAAACTGATGCTTCAGAAAATAGGAGGATAGAGTCCCATCGGAGCGCAACGCGGCTTCCCTTTTATTGCTTCTCTGCTGTCGGGCAACCGATCTATCCTTTTTATAAATTGTGCGATGTTGCTGTATAGATGGCATGTTTTATTGTTTTGTACTGTAATAACCCGGCACGGAGGTTGTTCATTTTTCATTGCTTTCATGGGTTATCCTTTGGTGCCCATTGTGCTGACAAATCGGTATTGCAGTTTATCGTTTTCAATAAACGGCCCCTGCACTTTCGCGGTGGTCAGTATCGGGTAAGTGGCGGAATAAAAGTTCAGTATATCTTCGGGCGTAAAATCGGGGTTGGCATCGTCCAGTTCAATTTCCTCGTCATTTTCAGTGAATAAAAAAACACGCGGCAGTTCGTTTGCTATGAGCATATAAGACTATTTTTCGGTTATATAAATGGTTACCATAATGTAGGGCTGTTTCGCTTGGCCCACAGGTCATCTAATTTTTGTTTAATCTCGTCTGAGTGTTCCGGAAAATCCTCTGGCTTAGGCATCAGTCCAATAGCTTCCCCATATTTATTGTCAGCCTCCAATTTTTTTACTTTTTCCAAGACCTCACCGAATTTCCGTTTGCGATCCTCTTTCTCGCGCTGTTCTTTGGAGACGTTGCCTTTTGGGGCTTTGGTCGATTCCGCCTTTTCTTCTTTCAGTTGTTTGGCATATTGCTCCCGATTGATAAACATCTCGGCCGTTTCACGCACCGGCTCGACAAGGGCAGTGAAGAACCCTTCATCGAGTTTTTCCGGCACCTCCCTGAAATTCATGGTTTTGCGGGCCTTTACATTTTTTCGGTCGTCTGTCGGCTTGCAATCCAGTATCAATACCGTTACCGACATTTTTCCGACTTCCGCTTTATCAATAGTAATGCTCCATCTGCCAGCCGTGTATAGGCTGTCCAGCAATTGAAAAAAATTGGTGGTCATATAGTAAGTTTATGAATGATTAAAAATGCGTGTGATAATTCAACCGATTAATCTATCATTTTTAACACTTCAAAGATACAATACAAACGCCTACCAACACACGTAATTACTGTATTCTTTACCTTCCCACCAGTTTTATTTTCCCTTTTGCCACCTCGAATCAGACATCACGGGGCAACGCATTTGGCGCAGAAACAAATCGTTTTGTATACCAGTGTTAGGAGAGAGTTGCCACCCAATCGAAATTTTTATTTTCCCTGACGGGATTGGTTTCTATGGAATAGAGGACACGATAATTGTTGCAGGAGCGGAGGCGGTAGCCAACCTCAAATTGAATCCACTTATGTTCATAGGACGAACCAGTTTGCGAATGTGGAGGCAGTCTTGATGTGGTTGGAAAATTAGTTACCGGGTAGTTTGAAAGAATAACTGTCAGTTGGAACTATAAAATGAACCATATGAAAATGCTGTAGATTCTTCTTAATTTGCGGCAGCCTGCCTACCCGAAGGGAAGCAATTCAATGCGCAGGCCTTTAGGTAAAAAATAAAACTTCCTTTAACTAAAATTGTAATAGCTTGTATGGACAATAATAGCAAAAAATATTTAGCCTATTTACAGAACCCAGGAGCGGGACTTGTGGAACTCTATTCCATTGCCAAACATCGACTTTTAGGTGCATTATCGGATAACCTAAATAAATCATCAAGCTTGAACTCTTTAACATGCGATAGCAGCTTATTAAACGTTGCATTATGAATACCCAGGTCTCTATAGACGACCATTTTGCTGATAGCGCTATTCTCAAAAATACCTGCTATCGTGTTAATATGTCCAGATTGAATTAAATTTTTCACTATAATATACCGCTTATCTTTTGCCATTAAACAAAGAAAACGCTATAAGAATGAATGTATGACAAACATATCAAGATTATATTATAAATTCATCAATTTTATATAATTTTATTAGATGAATTTGCTGAATAATCTTAAAGCCTTTATTTTAGCTTATAATTAGATAAAGTTTGCAACCAAGGGGGTGAAATGGAGATATTTTGAAACAAAGAAAAAAAACTCAAATCCCTGACTGTTTGTATAAAATAAAAAAGCCAAAGCAATGGGAACAACAAGTGGTTTAATGTATTAAAGCTGGGAAGACAATGGAGGGTTCGAAAACATTTTAAAATGACCATAACTACAATGTATCTTCAAATCATCAGTTTTGCTTTAATAGGCGTTCTTTATTTCGATCGTTTCCAAGATCATTTTATTGATTATCGACCCGCCCTTGGATTTGATGCGTTTTCAATTGCATTATTAGATAAAAGGGCAAAAGCTTTTAAAACTTTTTTAGGTAGTAGTAAAGTTATATTTAATAAAGATGATAACGGGCAGCTTGATTTCATTTTAGAAATATATAACCGTTATAGTTCAATTCCTAATGCTAAAGAACTAGAGGCGGTTAATATGGTATCTGAACAATATGCTTCAAAGGCAATTTCATACGTTCTACTTGGATTTACCGAACGATTTGGGTATGTTATTTTCCGTTATAGATATAGAGATAAGAGTGTGCATGAGGTAAAAATAGCGATAAGGAAATAAATGTAATGCTTGTCCTAACCAATTAATCATTTTTGGCCCATGAGAATGATCATTTTAGGGTTGCTTAAGCGAGGATTCCAAAGTTTTAACCCTGGCTTCTAACTCATCGTTTCTTTTTTTTTCTACTTGTAACAGACGTTCAAACAACTCAACCATCTTTTCTATAGGGTTGAAATTATTGATTGGGGCTGATTCATCATATGTCGATTGTTGGTGATTTTGGATAGCATTATCACTGAAGTTGTAATTATTCACTACACTTTTTAGAAGATTCTCCTTATTAAATTTCCGGATAAACTCTGGAGGCACTCCAAGCGCCTTTGCTACCCTATGCATTAATTCATCATCCACTTTTTTCCGATTTTCAATTTCAGAAATATCCTGTTGTGTGGTTCCTTTACCGAGGGTTCCAGCTAGTGTTTCCTGCTTTATACCAAGAAATTCCCTGACTTTCTTTATTTGGTTTCCTTCATGCATGGTTTCTAGCTTTTCAGGCGCTTGTGTCACAAAAAAACGTATTAAAGTTACAAGATATATTATCGTTCTGACACCCCTAAAATACAGAATTTTTCCGTATGGTACGGATAATCTCGTATGGCATGGTGTATTTCAGAAGGTAGGGTACGAAAATCTCGGTATGATACGGAATTCCCGCAGGTAAAATACAGTGTAAAATACATGAATATTTCATACCCATTATAGCAATGAGTGTAGTAGAATTGCAGTATCGATTTAAAATGATAACCCCATGATAAATATTTAAAAATATACCCTTTTGAGATTATTTGGTTAGGCTCTGGAAGCATCCTCATCCGGCGTGCTCTACTATAAGAGGCGCCGGTTTTTAACCAGTCATAATAACCCCATCGCTATGAAAATATTATCAACCCATTTCTCCGAACAGCAGCTGGCGAATTTAGATTTACGGTCTTCTATCCTACTACCTCCTGCCTGAAACATTATCTCGACCTTCAATAGAACTACTTCCAGATCGATCCCCCTAAAATGAGGGAATCAAATCATCATATTTATTCATTGGAATGATATACTTATAGTTCAAAATAATAAGCTATTAAAATTAACAATGAAGGTTATTAAACAAATCTATATTTATTTTAAAAAAGCCATAGGGAAACTTCACAATTATCTTTCTAAAATAGTTTCGGGGCAAAAGGTAAATAAAGCCCAGATATTGGAACATACTTTTAATGAAGGAAAGGAAATGCATCTGGAGCAACTTACTCGTAATGATTTACTCCAAAAGAAACTAAAGTTTCTAAACAAAATATTGTTTCAGCGTAGCAGAAGTACCTGGGAAACGCAATTCGTCAATGGTATACATCTACAGGGATTTATCACTGGCCATAATCCTTACAGAATTAATGTAATTGTTGATAACCCTGCAAAGCAAATAGAGATTGCTACTATCTATACCAGATCTTACGATGAGACTCTAATTATTGAATATATAAAGCTAAACTTTAGGCAATGCGACGCCCATATCATGCAGCTGATTCTTAAAGAACTATCAATCAGAGTGGAGACATTAGGATTTATGGGCGCTTAAATCTGTTAGTGACAATTTGGTGGATTGGCACCTGAATAAATTATAGCTCTCACTATAACAACTCACCACACGATTAGCCAAGCAATTGGCAATTGCTTAATTATTTATTCCACTTTATTCACCTTTTTTTTTGAAGAATACCTTTTAGCTCGTATATTCTTTATATACCCTATTACCTTCCTTGTATTTGTATCCTTTAATTCGTTTACTCTATGAAACTCGAAGCCATCATTGTCTGCATTCACTATGCTGATTTTTTAAAAGTAACACTGCCCAATAATAAGCCCTTCTTCGACAAACTGGTTGTTGTGACCGATGAACAGGATGCAGAAACCGTCAGGGTTTGTGAATTTTACAATGTCCAGTGTATACAAACAAACGTTTTTTATACCGATCACCCCACTATACCGAATAAGGCCCGTGGTATCAATGAAGGACTGTCACATTTATCGTTGGAGGGATGGGTCGCCCAATTAGATGCCGATATTTGGTTACCACCGCTGACGAGGAATATACTCGAAAAACTTCCCTTGCATGAGGATCATATCTACGGCATTGATCGAATGATGTGCAATTCCTACGAGGCGTTTTATGATTTCCTCTATATTAAGTCTAAGCCTATTCATGAAGGCTGGATTTACCTGCACCTGGACTTTTTCCCCATTGGGGAACGAATCACCCAATACCATGGGGAAGGATATATGCCCATCGGATATTTTCAATTATGGCACCCTTCCGGGAGTAATATTTCAAACTACCCTATTATCGAGGCAGCTTACGACAGAACGGATGTATTACATTTGAAACAGTGGAAGCGGGAAAACAGGTCCTTTATTCCAGAACTGATCTGCATCCACCTGGCAAGCGAGCAACACAAACAAGGACAAAACTGGGAAGGAAGAAAGACCCGATCCTTCTTGCCGATAAAACAGGAAGTTTTTTTCAGGCGCACATTCCACTGGATAAAAAGAAGCTGTATCAACTGACGCGTTTCTTGAAGGATCATTTCGTAATGCTCCGAAGAAAACAATCCCCCCGGCATGACCGAGGGGAACTAATCAAATACCTATCCCACTAAACCTTATTCTGTGAATCCAAAATTATAATTCTTTTTCAAAATCTCATCAGTTTAGTTGTATCAGAATACGTTAAAATCGAGTACACCCTTCCAACATGAATACCCGTCGCAAGGCTGATACAAGAACAATACAAGTTAATAAAGTATATTACTGTTACCCTCTCCCCTATGAGACCCATCCCTAATACTCCTTCTCCCCGATTAAATCTCCATTTAATAACTGCAGCCATTCAGCCATCACTGCATTCAAATGGGTCATAATTGCATTGATCCACGACTATCAATTTTTTCCAAAGTAATTCTTTTATATTTTGAAAATTACTTATGCCTAACATTGCGTTTTTTTACAAGTTTTTCACAAACTAAGTTATACATTTACGACTTAGTTGACCTATTTCCTAACCACATAAATTAACAGTAGCATGCTCACCTTATCCGCCGCAATGATTGACCCGGTTCGTTTTTTGGTCATACATCCCTATTTCCTCCCGCCCGGGATTTTATTATAACTGATTAGACTGATCAGGAGTTTTCCCCGGACTTCTCTCAAAACTTGCCATGTTTACACTTTGTAGGTACTTTAGTAATACCCGTTAAAATAAACTATGAATATTACTGAAGACAACCAACAACCCCAGCAAGTGCAGTTGTACGACGAGGTCACCTTAAAAAACATGACCCGATGGTATGACCAGCAGATTACGCTGGCCGAGAAATCGAAAGACCTGGCAGAATTAAAGGCATCTATTGCAAAAGCCCGGGTGGAAGAAACCTATGCACTTGTCCAGATGGCCCGGATAACTGCCCCGGCTCCGGAAAGCGGTCAACCCTCCCAAGAACAGGAGAAGGATACTGCATCCCGTAAAGGTTCACCTTCATAACATGTACGCGATTGTTTTGCTTTACTCAGCGGCTACGGCCGGCGAGTCGTAGCATCCGTATGAGTATGTAACAATATTCCTAACGAAGATGCCCCGTTTTTAAATCCGTATCCGACAAACTGTACCATGATTTTCGAGGGACATTATTATGGCTATTATACACACTGTCAATAAGCAAGTGCGCATGAATAGGTCTGATATCATCCGGTTTCAGCTCATGACCCACTGCTTTTTGAACAAGATCCCAATAGGAACCTATGAACTGGAGTGCCTGGTTTTATTGGCTGAATCCGATAACCAGGAACAAGAATTAAATGGCCTTTGCGACCAGGTTTTTCAACAGAATATCTATGCCTCTCGACAAACAGCACGGAATGCTTTGAACAAATCAGCCAAGAAAGGGCTTCTCTTAAAACAAGGGAACTCGAAAAAGAAGATTTGTTTACATCCAGGGTTACAACTGCAAACCGAAGGCAACATTTTATTAGAATTCAAATTTATTCATGTTATTTAAACTCACCATATTTCAATAACAAATTTATGATGGCGGCCAAACGTATGAGACCTATTCAATTTGCCACGCTGGTACCAGCTATCGCAGATGCCGTCCATCAACCGCTATCCACCACAGATTGCATACGTAACCTTCATGGTCTTTGGTAATTTATTCTACACCATGCAGGTAGACTTTCATTTTATCATACTGGCCGGCGATTATCTGAGCATGGAGTTGATCAAAAAACTCTATTCCTTTCGCGGTCAGGGTATCACTTACGGCACATTGCAACAAATACAGATGCTCAGGGGCCAGTTTTTGGCTATCGTTGGTTAATCTTAAAATTTCAAGCGATTTTTCTATTAGTGTCATATCCTACCATTTGATTCGAATTATGAAATTTGATGAGGTTAGTAATGGTCAGGGCCTTGCCCGTCCCCATTGGTATTCCCTGTCAAAATATTAAGTTGGCAGGTGCATCTATTTTTTCAGCGCCCGGCCTTTTCGTGCATACCAAGCTTTCAGCTTGGCCTTATCCGGGTTGGATTTTGCAAACCGGTATTGCCGGTACAATATGTAGTCAATCATTTTTACTTTATCCTTGCCCACCAGGTCAACGAGGATCTTCTTTGCTTTAATTGCGTCATAAACCGACCCAGGATATACTTGTTTTTTTTCTGCAAAGCGTATAATACTGAGGTGATTCGGAAGTAAATGATTCATGCTTCATGTTTTTTTGTACTATAAATTTACGCATGAAACCCGCCACTGTAAAGCATTTATGTATATTTCGTTTAATCGTGTACGTTTTACTTACCCTTTGGTTAGTGGGAGGTATTTGGGATTAATTCTGCCTGGGGAATTGGAGATTTGGATCAAAAAGAACCATTATTAGTAATGAACTTTTGCAAAGGCTTCCAGGGACAAGAAGAGTGAATGCCAGTGAAATGACAGTCTTTTATTATTTTCTAAAAAAAATCACTTCCTTGAACAACTTGGGTAAAAAGTGACATTGCGTCCTTTAAATAATGATTAGGACGGGCTAATTATTATCTAATAATATGTTACCTTATATCTGTTTAATAGTCGCCCAAACCAACCGTCCTAACAATTCAAAACCAAACTTCCTATTTCGATAAAACCCACATATTAACGCCTGTTCGTTCGTGTGCCGCTAAAGAAGGACATCTTTCTTAGGGTTGCTTATTAAAAAGTTAGCCTCTAAATTTGACCCCATGAAAGATAGCAAGGTGCCAGGAAGACCAATTCGACGCAAATCAGTCGTGCAAATACAAAGAAGGATTCAGCTAATTGAAAGAGTTTATTTAGCCTTTAGTGAAAAGAAAATTTTAGTTCAGGAATTAGCCAAAATGATTAATATAGGTCTGAAATGCAGATAAATGAGTGTATAAAGGACAACAAAATTGCCATCAAAACATTTTTCCAATTTTTTGACGGAATTGAACCCCCGGATTTAAAACAGGATAGTATAAAGTAAAATGAGAAATAAAAGAATATTTTTCTCGCAAATGGCAAACCCCGGCAAAACCGGGATTTTTGTTTTTCAACCAGTGAATACCCGCTTTTTGGGGTATTATTTTTGCGCCCAGTTCAACTCCTTAAAAAAGTCTACAGAAGATGATTCGTAATGATTTAACAACCGAAGAAATGTACTCAACCGCATATTAACCGAGGCGGGAAAGTGATCAGGTACGGGGTGTAATTTTTGGGCTTTTAGTTACTGCTCTTTCCAAACTGAGCATAAAAAATGAGAACTATTTCGTAAGACTGGCTATCCTGGCATGGTTCCCAAGGAGATACTAACCACTAAATTGCGCATCCGCATGAGTTATAAATCAATAAGTTAGACTGCCCTGAAAACCAGTGAAACCAGGTCCTACAAAAATACTAAATTAATTAGTATTTTTGTGGCATGGGTGGAAAATACAGAACCAGGTTTGGTGATTCGAGCGGGACCCAATTGGGTGAACTGGCAGCCATCCGGAAAAGAGCGCCGAATGCTATTCTCATAGATATTGAAGTGGGACTAAAGAAATACGGAGGCTTTATCAACCCCTCTACCCGTTCCCTTATCGGAGGTTTCCCGGAATCTTTTGATGTATACTTTTGGGGAGAGTTTTTTAATACTGTCTTTTATAGTGGTCAGTGGACCGGCCGGTTACCGGCCGATCAAACTATCCTGGACACCATTGGGGGCTTCCTGATTGCGTATTATCAATAGATGAAAAGCATCAGCAAATTGATTAAAATATAATGAAGGTTATTCCATTAATTATTTGGTTCCAGCATAATTATTTCGTTACACAAGCCTGCAAGTTCGTCGGCCAGGTTTTGCAATTGTACCTCCCTTTCTGATTGCGCTAAAACTCCCTTCTGGGATACCCAAAATTCCGGAAGGGATAAATATTTTTCCCGCCAATCTTGTATCCGTCTGAAATAAGCAACATCCACATCCCCCTCCTGGATCATTCTTATTTCGGCATAGGCATATTCTAAACTCACCGATAAGTCGATTTTAGCCGAAAGAAAAATGAGCGCGCCTCTACATATTGTTTTTCCATAGGTATATCCCATAATCATTTTTTGTTGTCCACGGATTAATTAGTTCGAAAGCAATATATTAAATCCCCAGATTCATTTACCATAATGAATAAAGCGCCAGGTTTCAAATAATAAGCAGGGGCATGACGCCTGGCATGATCTTCCAGATGTTTGAGTAAAGTGTGAATATCATCGTGAACAGCTTGAAAGGTCATTACCAAGTCTGGGTTGACACCTAAAAGATAGGCTTGGCATTGCTGTGCAGCAAAAACCAAGGCTCCGCCTCCCAGGAAAGGTTCATAGTAGCCGGCATAATAACTAGGTGGCCTGGGCGATAATTCGTACGAGATAGACCATTTACCCCCCACCCATTTGGCGAATTGTCCGGCGCCTAATACCCGGAGCTGTGTTCGGGCTGCCCGTTTTTTATTTATGAATGCCATAGTGTTGGGATTATATGCATACAGGTCTATTTACCCCTAGACAACTTTTAACGAAACCTACACCCCAACCCGGTCACTTCGCTGGCGGCTTGACAAAAGGCGCTTATAAGTTAATTTAACCGCTTTAAGCAAGCCCTAACCGTTGTGTGGGGTTCTCGCTGTTATCTTCCGCCAGTTCCCGGTATTGGTCAACCATTGAGGTACCGGAAATGCAAAGTTCCGGGTGGGTAGAGCGGTTCTTTAAAAGCTCAGCGGGTGATTCATTGCCTTTTTTTTTCCTTCTGATTCAGTTTGCAAGCTGCTGGTGTACCTAATGGTTTCCAAAAAGTCAGAAAGCTTGGTTGAGTATTGCGGCGCTTTTTCCTGCGATTTGCGGACCTCATTATCCTGTATTACATCGTTCCAGTCCTTTAATCGAATTCCGCTTAGATTGGAGCCCGAAGGTTTATCGATGAAAAAGAACTGGTTGTGGTTGTTCAATTCAGTCAACATATTGCATACTTTAATAATATGGGAGTACTCTTCCGGCGACTGAAGATTAAAAAAACTCTTTTTTTGAAGGTCCTCGCCAACCGCTGTCTGTTCAAAATGGAATATACCCTGTCCAGCCACCTTTCCCAACACCTGAGCCAGTTGTTGTAAAAGAGACCTATGCTCGTAATCAGCAGAAAACGTTATCTCAGCTTTATTAATCGTTAAATTGGCTGGCGTCTTTTTTAAGGATATGTTGGCCTGTATCGGGCTGCCAGTTCCTCCGGGAGGCCGTATGGCGCCTAAAATCATCAAATCATACCGGTATCCCGCGGTATCTTTATCATTCAATAACAAAAAGGCTTTGGGCTGGTAAATATCCACGAAATGTTGTAAGATTGGCAGGTGCGTCTGACGCAAGGTTCCGTTGGAAGACAACATAAAACAGCGACCCTTGAGGGCAGGATGCATTTGATAGTAGGACAGGTTATTAATGGGGGCCTCCGAAAAAACGATAAAATCAGGGTTTGCCGGTGGATGGGAATAGTGTAGGCAATGTTCGGTGGAAATTCCTTTTGGAAAATGCTCATAAGTTTGATTGCCCTGTTTATTCTTCTCACACCAAGTAATCAAATTGCCGCTGCAATCCCACATCGGATAAATAGTGTTCCAAAAAAAATGGGTTGGCCGGTTAAAAATCCGTCCTTTAAAAATAGGATCATTCAGGGTTTCAACGGAAATTCCCCTGCCCTGTAAATATTCAGTATTGGTCAGATCGGTTAATTCTTCTTTTGGTAGCCGGTTTGCCGGGGCCTGAACCGCAGTAGTCATTTCCCGGCTGGCATTGGAGACGTTAGAAATTGCCTGGCTGGGCATACCGGCAATACGTTCAATTTCACTAAGTGCATCCCCAAAGGATAAGTTTTTCTTGGCTATCATATAATCAATCAAACTAAAATATCTCTGTCTGGAATGCCCTGGCAAATTCCCATTCAGCAAATAAAATTGATATTCAGTTGTCGCTTTGGGATTCCGTTTCACCAGGTACTTATCGCCGGTGGTCGTATCATTAAAAACAACACTTCCGTATTCTCCGTTCGGCCCATTACTGTTTAACCAGGACTTATTGGACTTTTTTACATCTGGTATAAACATTTCATGGTCCCGAAAATAGAAAGCAATATTTACCTCCCGGCATCGCTTACACCGGTCTGTATCATAATAATTGTTATTACCAGCCATAGCTATAGATTTAGTTGAAAATAAGTTGCCTTTAGAGATGCTTGTATGCGTTTCGCTGCTCAGTACTATTTTGTCCTCGTTCATCTGCAACATTCTTGACATATTCTTGCAGATATAGCCCTAAAACCGGTTTATCAGGTTCATTCCCTTGTGAATTAGATTGAGCTGTTCGTTTCAAATTCAAAAAGTCAGGCTTTCTTAAAGAAAATTCAGGAACGTGCCTATCCCACAATTGGTTAGCCACCTTCAAACCAAACGTATCTTCACACAATAAGCGTAAACCTGCTTTGATGAGTCGCTGCTCACGCTCACCATTGGACCAAACCCGATAATCCTCTGTGTAATCATAGTACCAATCGGCATCGGCCATACGTTCGTTTAATTTTCCAACATCAATACCATTAATGACTACTCCTCGGAAAGCCAATGGCGGATTATTTTCACCTATAGATTGCCCGTCCAGATTGGCCAGTGGAATACCGCCGGCAGGAAGTGAGCCAATGTTGGGGTCAGGGGCATTTGATGGGTGGTTGTTTTCTTGCATATCCTTATGGTTAGAATGGTTTTTATACACTTCAATACAATACCGTCAGCTGGTTTTAAGGCTCTTCCCCGGCTCTTTGGTAGCTCCTTCCTTTCCATCCTGATGGTGAGAATATTCATCCCGAGCCTCTACCAGTTGATAAGTTGGAAACCGATGCCTAGTCTGGCTGCAGGTATAAAGCTCGCTGACAAGGGAAATGATCTGCGCCCATCTGTCTTCAGCAACTGGGACATGCCCCTGCTCGGGTTCTTCATCTGGGCTAATATTTAAGTGGTCAGCCTTTCTTTCCCAGCGAGTAGGCAGGAACCTGCTCAGAAATAATTCAAGATGCCGCTTTTCAAAAAGGAGGTTTTCCTCGATACATTTAAGGACTTCCCGATAAGCTTCTTCGGCAGTTTCTGCTTGTCGGATTATATTTGAAATTCTGGTGGAATATTCCTCCGGAACTTCTGTTCCATCACGGAGTTTGTCAACTGGTTGCATAGAATATAACATTTTTGAACTGGTTAATAAAACTATTTACGGTAGCATTATTTCTGTTTCCTTTATTGAACAGGCTTATATAAATGTTCCAATTGAAAATTGAGCATATTGATCAATCTTCTTCCGCCAATTAAGTGAACTTCCTCTTTACAGGGACAAACCTGTATACCCGGCAGCGGTTTTCCGGTGTGAATAAAAAGCCCTCCCGAAGCTCGTTCGGCATCAATGCTTTGTTGAAAGTCGTACCAATGAAGCAAAGACATATAATTTGTATACCTCCTGATTTCCACCAGGTACAGCCTTCTATCGGTGGTCATTAATTCACCGGTAATGCCATTATCTTCGGATAGTCGCCGATACCGGATAAGTTTAAACCCATAAAGCTGAAGTATGTTAAGAACAAGTATTTCAAATGCCAGCTGTTCCGAGCGGCGAAGGCATCGAATACTTCGAGAAACCCTGTTCGGGCCATCAATAGAATTTATGATATGCAATAAAGTATAGGCTTTTCGCTGTCTCCGTTTATTCAAGTTATTTAAAGAATCCAAATCGATATAATGCAGAATAACCCCTGCTGTCACAATTATACTCATGGCTATTAAATGATTGTACATATATATTTACTTTTTTAATCGATTATTTCAGTATCGGGTTGTAGATCAGCCTCTATTTGGGCAATGATTTTAGAAAAAACAAAATTGTTCGGGTTATTGGCCGGCGTTTTTTTCTCCGTGGTAATAGCGTTATTAGTAATTGTGTTATATATCTGTTCGGCCATTTCGATATAGGGTCGGCAGAAAAAATTAAACTTTCCCCGTCTTAAAAGATCTTCATATTCATGCCGGACATTGGGGTAAGGACTGTTTTTCATATATTTTTTTATTTTTATCAACCAATATTCATTGGCTACCAGCTCATTGATTTCCTGCCGGATGCGAAGAATGTTTTTGGTGAGCATCTCGTCAATACGCTTTTCTTCTTCCTCAGGAGTGATATCGCCAAAATCAAAGTGCGGAGAAACTGGAAGGCTATGCCGGTATTCCTGCTTTTCTTTATCGTTATAATAGGATGAAGGTTTTTCGACTTTGAATTTGGCGGCAAATATTTTGGACTCGTCGGATTTGTCGGTAAACAAGTTGTATGATTTTTTACGTGGTACATCGGTCACTTTTCCGACAAACTCCCCGGTATCCAGCCGCATTATTTCATGGGGATGGATAAGCAGATCGAACTGTTCATTGTAGGAAACAGAGGTGGATTGATCGTTTTCAGAGATGCTTTGACGGGTAACAATCCCTTTGCCGATTAAATTAGCAGCATACCTGGCGGTATCTTCATCGCTCACCTCGCCAATAAAAATATTCCCGAAGCCAGCCCGCAACACTTTCGCTGCTTTATCCCCGTAATTGAGGTTTAACTGTGAGAAATCCTGCATACATATGCAGCAAAAAATCTTATTACTTCTGCCTGTATTGGGAAGATTTTCAATGTTTTGTATCACCAATGTAGGGCACTCGTCCACAATAAACGCGCAAGGGATACGGCCTTTTTGGTTGATAAGGCCGGCGCAGGTGGAAGCAAACAAGGAAAGCGCCGGGGCATAGCTTTTTTTCAGCATATCATCGTTACCAAGCACCACAATGCGGGGTCGAATATTCTTCTCCTTATCAGGTTTCACATTAATATCAAGTGTGAAATCATCACCAGAGGTAACCCAAGCCATTTTTTTGTCATTCAGCTTGGACATGGCTATTTGAAGGGAACCCAACTGGCCACCGAGTTGCTCGCCGGCGCCTGTCTTTTGGGCGGAGCGCAAAGCGGAGATATTGGCCGACACTTCCGAGTTATCCAACATCAGCTCGATAGTTCTGTCAAAATCATCATAAGAGCAAAATTCGACCACATGGGGAATCGTACAGATATTTCGCCCTGTTTCAATGGCTTTGCAACGCAGATACCATATTACGCCAGTCAGAATCGTTACGGCGGAGTCAGAAAAAAATTCCCCTGATTTTTGAGCCCAATTGAGGTTAATATTATACAAGATGGTTTTGGAGGATTCATTTGCAAAGGCATATTCAGTCAAAACCTTTGGATGGAGGGGATTGCACTGATTAGAATATTTTGGATTTTTAAAGTAAATACAAAAAAAGTCACATTCGGTAAGACCTGCTTTTAGTGCTTCCTGGTAAGCGTTATAGGCATATAAACTCAATGTTGGAAACTTGAAATCATAGATTAGTCCGCTAAAACCATAGCGAATGGCCTGATCAATAATCGGTTCGATGAGTGAATAGGATTTTCCAGCGCCTGGACCAGCCACGATCATAGCCCCGCGAAAAACATTGTACAGAGAAACCCAGCCTGCATCTGTCTTCCATCGAAAGGAATAAGGGCTGTCAACATACGATTTGGCTTGTTTTATCCGCTTTGAAATAGGAGAAAGTTGGGTATTGGTGGTCGGGGCATGGCTCCTTTTATAGAGAAAAATGAGCCCTGGGCAAAAGACCAGACAGGCGGTATAACAAGAATAGGCCAGGGCAAAGGGGAAAGGGGGCACTGAAATCAATAAAAAAAGGGATAAGAATAACAGTATTATATTTAGCAGTAAGGCTGGCAATATATAGGGGTGATACTGCTTAAAACTGGTGTCCAGCCGCTTACCCTGGGATTGCCAGGCCAAAACAAAGCAAAAGAAAACGTAGAGCAAGGCGATAACATACCAGTGGGTATGCAGCGGTTTGATAGAACGAAGTACCTTTCTGTATATATAGAAAATTCCCGGATCATTTACCTGTACATAGCGAAATACGGTGACATTAAAGGACAAGCCGATCAATAATGCCACCAGGAAAAGTAAAAAGAAAAGGATATACAGCAATTGTTTTTCCCCATGTGATTGATTGCCTTGCGTTCTCATTAGCGGGAAGATTTGGGAGGTTTTACAGGTGAATTCACGACAGTCATATCATCTGTATCTGTCAATTCAATGTCTGAATCCTGATCAGCTGGATCTTGACCCGTCGCTTGTTTATTGGACTGCTCAAGTTCAGCCGCAATGCTTTGCAATCTCATTTTTACAGCTATTAGCTCAGCTTCTTTCGGCCATACTCCGTTGTTATTACGGAGTAACTCGACATCCTTATTATTTTTCTCTAACTCTCTTTTGTAATGCTCTTCCAGATCCTCTGCTTTATCGAGGGCCATATGAAAATATCGGCCCGCATATTGTGGGGTAGAATTGGGAAGACCATTGTTTACCATATATTTTACTCCTGCCAACTGAGCGTATGCAACCCGTTGGTCCGCGTATTTTTGCTCGACATAAAGGCCAAATCCGCGAAGCGAACCTACTTTGATCGCAAAACTAAGCGTTGTTCTCTTATTGCATTCCTCCAAAAGAACTGTTCCAAATTGTTCGGCATCGTGGTATATTTTACCCTTAAACTCAATAGAAAAAATTTTGTTACCCTTTTCATCTAATGGTATAGGGTGCTGTACTAAAACATTGAGATCGCGTCCTAATTTTTCTAAGGTGCTTTTGTTTTGCTCAATTTCCCTTTCCAGATATTGAATCGAATTTTTAATCTGTCCCTGGTTATTATAAAAGCTTCGGCGTTCCCTTTCCAATTGTACAACCTTCATTTCCGTTTTCATTTTATCTACCAGTAAGCGGTTACCGGATAATACAGCCACAAATTCAGCGTAACCCATTGCAGAGGATTCATCCATACTACCCTCGTCTACCGTTCTGGCGCCATTCTCATTGACTTTAATTTGCTCAATAAATTCCTGTTTGTTTCGCAACAACTGAAAACGGAATACGTCAATGGTATTATTGGTAGCGTAAACAAATGATTGAACCAGGTTATTATTATGTGACAGGGCGAATATATTTCCGTTCCGAGCCGCCCGGCCGTTCCGCTGGTTCATGTCTTCTGGTGTCCAGGGGATATCCAAGTGGTGTACGGCAATAATCCGCTCCTGGCAGTTAACGCCGGTGCCTAATTTTTGGGTAGAGCCGATTATAACGCGGATTTCTCCTTTTTTGATCTTTTCAAATAACTTATCCCGCTTGGCATCTGAGGTGGCGTCATGAATAAAAGCTATTTCATCGGTAGGTATGCCAAGTTCAATTAGTTTGCGCTTGAGTTCCTTGTAGGCCGAAAAGAAACCTTTTGTATTGGGAGCGCCAATATCCGAGAATACCAATTGAGTCCCCTTAAAATGACTGGTACTCTGGTAGATTTCCCAAATATTTGCGGCGGCTTTAGAAAGCTTTGACCCGGGTTCATCCTCGTATCTGTGAGCATCAATCATACGCATGTCCATCGTCATTTTTTTTCCCAGGTCGGTACAAATGAGCATCTTGCAGAGTTCAGCCTTTTCCCGGCTGTGATGTAGGCCCAGGATGGCGGGGTCAGGATTGTTGGCAAATTCTATAAGCTTGGCGATATACTCTCTTTGGGCGGGTGTCGGTTCAATGGAAATCAACGTTTCCTGCAGCTTAGGCTTTTCAATATTGAGCTGTTTAGGGTGCATGTAATAGGTAATGTCTGCATACATCTTAGAAAGTTCAGGTACCTTAATGAATGTCCGGAACCGGTCTTTAATGCGTATCTCCCCATTGACATTAAATTCATATTCGGATGATTTGAGGGCAAAGACGCTCGCCCAGCGGTCAAAGGATGGGCAACCGTATTTTTTGAGCGCATTTGGGCGCAGGTATTTAAAAAGCAGGAACATTTCTACGATGGAGTTCTTAATGGTAGACCCTGAGCTAAAAGTTGCCTGCAAGTCCTTTTGCCCGGCCTTTTCTTGTAAGGTTTGTAAGGCTATATATAGATTAAAGGCTCTTTGAGAACCTTCTGGATTACCGAGCCCGGACACGTTTTGATGCCTGGTGTGATAAAAAAGATTTTTAAAGTGCTGTGATTCATCGATAAACAGCTTATCAATTCCCATCTTATTAAAATCAACAATATTTCGATTGCGCTTAATGGAATCACTTAATTCAGCTACGTGGGCTTCAAGGGCTCCTTTACGCAACTCCAACCCCCGAAGAGCCCTTTTGGACATACTTCCACCTTGCAGGTAAATAATATCCTCTCCAAGCTGATTTACTTCCTCCTGAATTATTCTTTGTTGAATGACGAGTGATTGCGGAATAGCCTTAAATTGTTCATGAGTTAAAATCACGCAATCCCATTCGTTATTTGCTATTTGATGAAATATATTCTCCCTGTTATCCTTTTCAAAATCTTTTTCGGAAGGATACAACACGTTGTCGTAGGGGTAACAAAGCTTGTAGGTGGCGGCAATTTGAGTCACCGTAGCTTTGAGGGCACAGATCATCGGTTTTTTAACCAACCCCAGCCGCTTCATCTCATGGGCAGCAATGATCAAAACCAGGGTTTTTCCTGCCCCAACGGGTAAATCCAAAATGCCCCCATGATTTTGAATAATTTGCCAGGCGGAATCCTTTTGATAAAATCTCGCTTCAAATCCTTTTAAGTCTTCTAATTTCAGATGGGACCCGTCGGCTACTAACTTTTTGGAAGCATTAAATATTCGGTTATACAAAGACTCAATAAGGTCTTTTCTTGCCTGAGGAAGTTCAAATAAATAGTTCAGAAAAGCCCCTCGCAACGTTTCAACTTTTCCTTTGAATAACTCAATGGCGTCTTTATCAGGAACGGTGATCGTTTTTCCATCGGAAGCAACAATCTTTTTTGACATATGCGGCACCTTGTCGATAAGGGCTTGTTCCATTACCTGAAGGCCATCGTAACTCCTGCCCTCCCCAGGAACGGCATATTGCGCATTAATCAGTGCGTTGTAACCATGCCGACCCACCTCCAAACGGTATTCGTCCAGTGAGGGTATGTATTTGATATTAATCTGAGTCTGGAATAACCTATCGGCAAACTCCTTATAATAATCTACAGGTAACCATCGCTCGCCGAGTTGTATGCCAATTTCTGCAAAGGGGATTTTTTTCGGGATGTTACTACGAAGCGCTGACAAGGCATCCAGGCAATGGTCCATCATTTCACCAGAGAGTACTTCCTGATCATTTTCTAAACGTGCCTCGATGTCGTCTATCTTTTGATAAATATCTCCAGATAAAAAATAAGCAGCTTCTTCCCATTGGTAGGAATGAGCATTGTAATAAATCTTATGATGCAATTCATCAATAATTGAAGCCTTGTCTTTTCCAGTCACCGCCACTATCATATCTAAATTTACCCGGCCGCATTGATTCAGTGAATAAGCCAGGCCATCTATCGTATGTAGGCTCTCCGGCACTTCCGGCTTGAGGAAAAGACATTTCTCAAAAATGTCCGATTTCTTAAAAACGCCAGACATAACCGACATTTCCATATTGAGAAAAAAGTGGGAGCTGTCATGTAAGGAAAAATACTTACGATTGTGCCGTTCATTCAATACACCAAATTCCGCTACGAATTTGTCATAAAAATTGTTAAGGCCGAGCCGTAACAAAGGCTCTTCTTTTTCATGAAGCTGTTCAAATTCATACAAAATCTGATAACTATCCCTAATTTGGATTAATAGACGTTGGGCTCTAAAATCCTTCATTGAGGTAAAATGCATTGGTTCTATATGTCCTCTTCCATCATCAGTAACCTTTAATCTTCCTATAATATGACTAGTTGGCTCATATACTAGCAAACCCTCCCGGTACCATCTGAAAATAGGAGCTGTATACTCCACAGAGGCTGGCGTCAATTTTTCCTGTGCCGGCTCAGTAAAAAGGGTATCGAACAGCGATAACTGACCCGTGTTTGCCTTGTTTTTTTTCGTCCCGGCTCTTTCTGGACGGACTTCTGGGACCACTATCATAGTTTTCGAGGGCTTCTTATAAACTTCGGCCTGACGGTCTACCATCGTTCGAAAAGCCCTGGCTAGTTGTTGATAGGTTCCTGAAAAATCATAATGGGGCGAAGACTTACTGAAGGCGCTGCTGCGCATATTGAAGTTATTGAATAGGGAATTTTCTTCCTGTCCGAAAGGATGCCCTTCATCACTTGGATTTTGAATAAACAGTTTATCCCGCTGGTCAAGGTTGGATTTATTAAAATCTCGTTGAAATAAAATATAGTTGGTCTGTACAGCGGTGTTACTTTCCTCAAATAAATTAGTCGGAAGTTTGATGTTGGACAGGATATTCCCTTTTTCGCAAAGCCCTTTTCTAAAATCGGTGTTAAGGTCGGAATCGGTGAAATTCGAAGATGTGATGAAGGATAAAATGCCCCCGTCTTTTAAATGGCGTATTGAGCGGATAAAATAATAATCGTGTATCTGCCGTTGGGACTCCATTAGCAATGCGTCTTTTTGCTCTTTAGCCGCTTTATCAAAGACTTTTATATTGCCAAATGGTATGTTAGAAATAATTGCGTCATACCCTGAACGCCTTAATTCCGCATGTGTATTCTCAAAGGGTTGGTTAATAATTTTTACAGCATCATCTCCCCTATAAATTGCCTGCAGGAGCATAGCAGTGAGTTTATCCTTTTCAATTGCATCGACGTGCACCCTTGTAGAATCAAAAGAACCAAGCAACGATTGAATGAACCTCCCGGAACCGGCCGATGGCTCAAGAATGTAAGTCTCTTTCTCACCGGAGCTTAACCAGTCAGGAATTATAGACGTAATTATTTTCGTTAGCTCATTAGGTGTATAATAGGAAGTGAGTACGGAATTTCTGAGCGATTCGTGGATAGCATTTAGTATGGAACTATCATCGCCTGCAAAATTCTGGATACCGGTGAATATTTGCTCAATAATACGATGCAATGGCCTTTCATAGTCTTTCCAGGTATCCGGGTAAGGATGGTTAAGCAACAGGCTGCCGGCAGGGGCAAAACCTTGAAAAGATTGCAATACCTCCTTATCTTCCTTGTTTACAGGTCCTGAAGGCTGAGAACCGATAACCCTAAACATTGTCTCCAGCACCAGCCGGTTGTTTTCTAATGTGGCCTTTAAATTGGACGCCTGCATTGGCCTTTCAGCAGCAGGGTCTAAGGGATCGTCGAAGTGAGCCGGATCGGTGGCAACCCGATTATTTGTAATGCTGTGAAAGGTCTCCCGGACTGCCTGGGAGGGGCTTACAGAAACAAAGGAATGCATGATAATTCCATGCATCAAGAGTCCTTCTTTGATTTCGGTCAATTGTTCAGCGAAAGCCAGGGAACTTCCTATATTACCGTAAAAAGCTACCTGACCTCCCATATGCAATGCACACAGATAAGCCACATCCTGCGTTATTTTATTGGTGTTGGAAAAATCTGGATCAATAAAAAAATTAGCATGAATGGCATTCTGCACGTTCAAAATCAGCACGCCTGCTTTCGGTCCAATTCCAAACCTTTGTTTACTTAGATAAGCAGCTACTTCCCGGGTGGAACGTATCCTGTTTGGGTTATATGATTGGAGAAAAACCTGCTTCGAGAAGGAATAAACGTGCACTGGAATTTGCTCTCCGACAGACGGCAGTTCTAACAACTTTCGGGAGCGATCTGTAATCCCAATTTCTGAAAATTTCCCGCTTGATAAATTTATGATTAGTGCATGAAAATCTATACCATAGGAAGTGCAGATTTTTAATAAATCCTTACTTGTATTAAAATCTGCTTCGCTAGGAACGAGTGACCCATCCGGATGATTGTGAACAAAATATATTTTATCAGGCTTAAATCGCTCGATTCCTGCAGACAAAATTTGGTAATCTATTAACGTTTCATTACTGCTTCCCGAACCAATCCACTGCACATAATAATCTCCTTCACTCTTTTGGTAAACTAAAAAGGCATGTTCGATGGCTTCCGATTCCAGCTGACGAAATATGTAGGCCACATCGGCAGCGCTCTCAATGCGGCCCTTTTTTGAATGAAAATTAAATCTCCAATCAAGGGTCCACTGTCGTTCCACAAGTGCAAAATCCTTTTCAGGCCCCTGCCGCTCCGGACGGAATAAAGCTGATTCAGGTTTATCAGTCTCTGAGACCGATTCATTATCTGCCGAAAACAGCATCGAATACTGAATATTTTCACCCGCCTTTGTTGTATAGGTACTTTGGCGGCTCTGAGTAGCCACACGGGAATTATCCCTTTTTGTATGATGCAATGAACTCATGGGTACATGGATCAAGGTTGGTAATGACTGAAGGAGATATGGATTTCCACTCAGCCGGAAACTATTTTATTTGAATATGGTTATGTTTTTATTCCTTTATTATTAGTATTATCTACATGAAGTGTATCATGAGCACTACCCTTCCCGGCAAACTCAGCGGCATATTGCCTCAAGTCAGAAGTATTTAACTGATGATTTAATTTTTTTGTACGATTGTGATTAATGACAGATTCAGTCAGATCCAACAGAAAATCACCCATGTTAGTAGCGGTAGTACGGGTTTTGGCCGCGTCTAGGAGGCTGTAATTCTTGTTAATGTATTTGGCAATTGTATGGAAGACTCTTTTTAATAGGGTGTCTCCATTATAGACACTATCCCCTTTATATCGTATTTTCTTGAGATAGTTATAAAAATGTCGGTTGGTGAACGCCTCCGCTATCAACTCATGCTCATTAAATACACCGTACTTTTCCTCGTTTATGAGTTGCTTTTTGAAGAATAGTTTAAGCAGGGTGGAATCATCAGGTAGTTGAAAAGCCCGTCGGATGTCCCGAAGTATATCACTAATTTCATCCCTAAATGCCTTGTTATGTTCGATTTCAAACCTGGTGACGGCATGTATTAATTCATGGAGGGTAACTCGATAAAGCGTATCCTTATCAGATATAGCTGCATAATTAATTCCGATGGTGCCGTCCGGCAAAGAATGCCCCAAATGGAAATGTTCGCTCCCCTTATCCTTCGGAAATTGGTAAAATGGGTCAAAGTGAATGGTTGGATTGGCGTCTACAGCCGGCCTCAAAAATTCCACTACCCGGGTAATATGAGGATCATCCTTATAAAAGGAACTTATCGCATGCAAGGCGCTTGGCACATCCCCAAAGGGTTTTTCCAATGAAGCGGCTGGTTGAATGGGTATTGTATTGCCCTCAACATTGACCCTTAAAAAAGGCAATATCTGACTGTTGTCCTCTGGAGAATGGGTTATTATCGTAGAATTACCCATCATAGGTTTGGTATCTATTGCTTTCATCGGGATTGTCTTGGATGCCACTACAGTGGCCGGTATAAAAAATGCTGATCGATCAAACTTTGAGTTACTGTCATATCAGAAAGGTTATTCTCGCCAACTTTTTTACGGATTTCCTGACAAACATCCACCAGCTCTGATCGAAGCGTACCTACTTTATTATATTGCAGGTACAGATTAGGATGATACTTCTGCAGAAAATCTCTAACCTTAATGTAAACCGGGTAATCAAAGTCTGTGAGCAGGTTAGCAGTACATTGCTCCAGATTTACATCGAGTGGAATCTGATCTTTTACCTGCTGGTCAAATTGCGCAGTGGTCGCCTTAATACGTTCCCGGAGCCTGTTTTGACGAACCGGGTTATTGGCTAAATCATGCAAAAAATCCGGATGATATTCATCCAAATGCTTTTCGAGCAAGTTGGTCCAGTACTCCAGACCGAAAATCAACTGATTTGCTATTTGCTGCATACTTGTAAATTTTCATTTTGTGATTGAATGGTTTTTATGAATAAGCTGAAAAAGGTTCGTGTTTGCTTACAGGCAGCACGCTGTCAAGAGCTTAGAAGTGTCCTTCGGCGCCGCTACTTAAGTTATAAGCTTCTCACAAAACAAGTAGGACGAATTGATCTGCCTGTCCCTGATGGTCATAACATTTTCCAAGGTATCAGCAAGGCACCCAGAACCACTTGTACCCATCATTTTCTCTCCACGTACCGGCATCCAGGTTGCCATTGCAACAATAACGAAGCTGGATTTACTTCTTGAAAGTCCTTCGCTCTGCTCGGAGGCGATGGGCCTTCCATAATAATGGCCGACCAATAAAATATCCCTGTCAAATCGAAGTCGCCTGGAGGCCAGCATCACCTGTTTATAAAATCCCTCAAGACCCGCTTTATAGCTGGGATAACTGCCCGCGGCTTCTATGATCTCCAAATCATCAGGTCCCGAATCCCTTTGCGGCGTTTCAACAAGATAATATTCTACAATATTATTAAGTGGCACTATCAGTCTTTCCATCAGAATGGCACAAATATTACCCATCCGAATAGATTCTAAAAAACCGGTACCCGGATGATCGGTAGAGTGTACCTGATTTATGTCCAATGGCCGTTGAGCTTTATATCCATTCATACATACATATTATGAGATCTACCATATTTTGTTAGCTCGGACTATGGATTCATGTTAGGTAGTTTACATACCTACCTAATCCTATTCGAGTTTTTTTTTCCAGGATCATCGCCTTGTTGCTGATTTTGCCGGAACTCGTCGGTGTTATTTTTTAAATTTGTGCCATTCACTCGTTCGGGAGTAATTCTTTTTACCTTCTTGAATTGGCCATCATAAAAAACAAATTGCCTTTCTGTCTTATCGCCCCTCCTAAAAGTGGCTTCTGTTAGATTGCCTTCCTTAACAGAGTCCAAGAACGGCCGCTTGGTCTTCTCATTTTCCATTTCAACGAAGGAATAAACAGACATCCCTTTTTCCATATCGTCGCCATAATTTTTACCATACTGGTTAATCTTATAATTACCATATTGATCTTTGTTTTCAAAGTCCAGCTTTAACCAAGCATAGTATTTGGGCCCCTCCTCAGGATACATTTCTTTATAGACCGACCGGCCTTCTAACAGGTTCAGTCCTTCATTTAACGAAATACCTTTGCCCCGTCTGATTAAAAAAGTTTGTGAAAGATTCTCTACCGGGTTATCGCTGGTATGTAGCGTTTCCTTATACCGGTTGAAAAAGTGCATATCGGATTTATCAGAAAGCCGAAAAGATGAAAGTGCACTCACTTTTTTTCCATTGATCTGATGTTCACTATTAATCTCAAATTCTTTATCGCCCCTTAATAAATGTTGCTCCAGCTTTTCTAAAAAGGCTGGATCTGAAGTAAGGCCAACATGGATGGCAATTTCTTCGAGGAATTGAAAGTTTTCATAATTCATAACGGATGGTTGTTTATTTTTAAAATAAGGTGTCAAATCTTGTGAATTTTCCAGGTCTATTTCCGTGGCCAGCACCTCAATCCGCTCCAGTTTATCATTGTATAGGGCTAAGCCGGCATTCAAATCAAGCTGCATAAAAGCTAAATAATCAATACCATTTTTTTTATACGGATCGACGAATTGCCTTATCTCAGCAGGATGAAAATTGTTTTGGAATTTATATTCCGGGGTTCCGATGGAAAGTATTATACCGCTATTTCTCTGCGGAACCCCTTCATAATTTAAGTTCAAATAATGATCTCGATATTGCCCCATTAGTACAAATTCCCGCGAATCAGCCTCGGTTAGATCTAATTTTAAAGTCTGCTCCTCTAATAAGGTCTTTGCATTATCATAATCGGAAAACGAACCAAGCAGCTTCCGTCGGTGCCCTACCTCATATATCATTCCCTGAGGGTATGTATGATCAAAAACATGGTATAACATAATCTCTTCTGCAGGAATGATTTGTTTGGTGCAAATAACAGGACAACATTTCCCATCCCAAATCCGCTGTATAAATTGATCCCACACCCCAATATATACCCGAAAGCCGTACTTCTTTAAATCAGCCGTAAGCTCTACATGACTAACGTGGTGTGATACCTGTCTATCTGTTTGGAATTGTGTTTTAAAGTCCTGAATGGTTTCATAAGTCTGCCATTCTTCCGTTCCATTTTCATCGCAATAATCCTTTGCATCGAAAGCCGAACTAAAGAAAAGCAATTCCTCCATTTTATAGGGCTCGTTAAATGGTGCATAAGCAACCCACCGATTACCTTGGGATAACTGGCCTTCCAGAAACTCATTCATTTCTTTAGTATAGTCCGTTGCTATTGTTACTAATTCTTGCATTTACTACTACCTTATTTCATTTTACATTAATTTACTTCCTTTAAATTATTGAACTCAATAAAAAACATATTATCTATTTGTTTTTATAGCCAATATTAAATAAATTATTTTATAAATAAAACTATACCTATTAATTTTTGAAAAAATTTTAACTATTACGCCAGCCTTGTTGCCAAGAAAAATAGTCCTCGTCCATCCCTTTGTTGAGCATTGTCCCGGTTATTTCATCAGCAGTCAGGAAGCTATCGAGCTGCATATAATATTTTTCTTTATTGTATGGTGCCTCCTTCCGATTAGGTCGTGGTTGTATAGCGAGATATAGGTAGTCCTCAATAAAATCAGGGTCTTTCCTGAGTGAAGATTCTTTCAAGATAACATGGCCAAGTTCTATTTCCTGTAAGGCAATCATAGAAGCTGGTTTGAACGCAAAATGGGCGTTGTTCACTATAGCTGCAAGGCGAGATCGGTCGTTAGTCGCCAGTTGTTTATACAAATCCCGTAGTACCCGGGTAGAAAAGTAGGAATTACACTCATAGCTGTTTAGCCGGAAGACAGGGTTGGCTAGCGAAAAAAACTCAACTTGTTTCAACATCCCACTGGTGGAATCGACCTGGATTTGAATGCCGATACCCCGTTTATTTAGGCTTTTGATAAAATCGGGCATAGTGTTAATATTACCCGTCTCCGTCCTGTGCGACAGAAAACGCTTTGCTCGGACCATAGCCTCATTGATGGCAGCATATTTAAAAAAGGTAGAATAGCCCTCGTTCAATAATAGCATTTCCGTTTTATGGATGGGCAGGCGCAGCGGGTACTTGGTCAGTCGTCGAATTGCATGTTGGTCATTTTTCAATAAGGCGAAGTACAGGTGCTTTTCAGCCAGACTCAACTGGTCTACCAGGTACTCGCCGCTGTCAAGGCTCGCCTGCTGGTTAATAGTTAGGTCTCGTTTACCATTGTAGCCGACAGATGACAAAAACATTTCATAACTGGTAAACTCCTTGTCTATTGAGACAAGGTATTCTTTGCCTTGCCGTTTAAAGGCAAAATAATACTGCCCGGATCTTTTTTGAATCGAGATGCCATGTCTATTCAGGAGGATATGAATTTCTGCCAGGGACCAGGCCGGCCTTGTCGAAAGCAGCTTCCTCACATGGTTCGCTAAGGCTTGCCCGGTCACCAAGGGGACAAACCCTTTTTTGAGGGCATTTACAGATAAGGAGGTACCCAACCAGGTAAAGTCAGATCCTTTATATTTTTTCCCGTCGCTGTGAACGGAAAGCCCTTTCAGTTCACCGCCTGATGTATAGAGATCGGCCTGAATTCCCAGCCCCTCGAAAACCCGTTCTATGTCATTGCGGGTATAAAGGATATCCCTTTCGAGGGTATCATAGGCTTCAAACAGCAACTTGCCATATTTGCTCCAGGTAACTTTATCCGGCTTGGCGCCAGCCATCCCTTGATGATGTGGCATCTTCCAATTCTTTCGGAATTGGGCATTTTTTTGAAGCTGAGATACAATGGCCTTGCCAAATCCTGGCCCAAAATCCTTTCCTTTCAAAAATGATTTGCGTAGTCCTTTATCAGTCCGGAAAAACAGGACACCGCTGTTAGGAAGTGAATTGCCTGCGGCATCGGTGGTCACCAATTCAATATGGTGCTTCAATAATGAGGCTTTAAGTTCCATTTCCGTATCAACCTTCCTTTTGTTTAAGTAATATTGTAAATTGGTGAGCACTACATTTTTGAACGCGCGTTTTGGCAATAAATCAATGGACGAGTCGGCCGCTACTGTCAAGTCAGCTAGCCGCTTGCCTTCCTCTACCCGGGTAAGGTCATATTCCAGCTCCAACTCCCGGCAAATGCGAATGGCCTTTTTTACTTCATAAGAATCGGATACCTTTTTCCCATCCACCCCCAGGCGACTGGTTACAATGTGGATATGGGCATGGTCAGTATCGTTGTGTTTATAAATAACAGCAGGGATATCCTGGTACCCCATTTTATTCAGGAAGCTGCGGGCAACGGATACCATCCGTTCATTGTCAAGTGTATCAGTTTTTGCAAATGCCAGGCTGGCATGAAATACACATTTGTTCAGGCGCTTGGATCTATTTGACCATTGATGCAGTCGCTCGGAAAGCTCGGATATACTACTCTCATAATCTTCATATTCGGGCTGGTGCAGGATGGCCAGCCGTTCACTGCCTGGCACAGTAATGATTCCATTGACTGATTCCATTTCCTGCGGATCTTTGGCATCACAATAAGCTAAAACCCCGTAAAAATTACTCCCCGCCGTGATGACTGGTATCATAGATTTGTTGATTTGCCAAAAGGGAACGAAGATGGGATGCCAGTCGCTGGATGTCCTGGTAGGTTTCGGCCGCAATAGGAAGCGTCTTATACTTATTCAGGTGATAGGCAATCTGATTGATATTATTTCCGATGCGCTTAATCTCCAGCTGCATCTCAGGGGATAGTTCAGTCCTTGTATAAGTAATCACATTAGCACCCCGTAGTACCTGGTAGCAAAACTGGCCCAACGTCTTGTAATTACTGTCAGCGAACCATTGCCGTATTTGGGCATGCTCCTTATTATTGACCCGAAAATTAATTTGCCGTTTGCGGACGGCCTCACCTGCCATTTTCTTGCGCCCCCCAATTCCGGTACGTCCCGGATTTCGTTTCGGTTGTTCAATTGCCTTATTGGAAGCCATATAATAAGCGTTTGTTGTACGGATTGCAGCAAAAAGGGGAAAGGGAGTGACAACGACCCAGTTTTCGTTAGCGAAAACACACCTTGCTATTTACCCGTGTAAATTTATATCCCCCTTTGTTAAATAAAAGTTTAACCTCGTGAGAAGAATTATTTATTTTGGTAACAAGTTACAAGGTTACCTAATTAACAAATTATCATATGCTCCAGCTGTTTAGGTAGCTGGATAGAAGATTATCCGGGTGAAGGTTAAACATATTACCAAGTAAACCAGTCATGTAGTTATCCAATTAACTAGTAGACGTTACAACAGGATATTTAGTTGATGGGGTAATTAATTACACAGCTATCTATTTAATTAAGTAAATTCGTAATTAAAATATTGATTACCTTATTTAATAGTTGATTAAATATCTAAGCAACAAATTCATTAAGTAATCAATAAAATAGTTTACTAATTACGAATAAAAGTAATTAACTACCTACCTATTAAAGTAGATAGTTAATTACCTCATTACCTGGTTAATCATCTTCCTGCGTAAGTTGAAAATTAAGGATCTTGGAAAGCAAGATCTTCTTGTCCCAAGCCGGCATGTCGAGGGATGCCAGTTTTTCTTCATAGTGAAGCCGAAGGGAAGAAGGAGACACGGTATCAGTCATTTTTTCTTCAGGTAGGGCCGGCCAGGACGAGTTAGGTCCTTTCACCCGTCCAGCTTCGAGGCAAAGCCGGGTCAAAAAAATGGTTTCGGAATGGCCAGCTCCATCGCTGCATTCAATTGGATAGTTCCCTGTTCCAGAAAAGTGGAATAAGCGGTAGGCTATGGCGATATATAGACTTAGAATAAGGAAGCAGCTTCCCCAATAGGTGAAAGCCTTAGCGCCAGTTACACTTTGAAAAGATATTACCAAATTAGACGACATATTATTTAGGGTTGGTGATTTTACAGGGCAGCTTCGGCAATTGATGATAAAAGCGGCCCCGGAACAGTTCGAGCATCATGTTGACAAACAGGCTCATGTCCATGTCATAGGTGAACTTTATTTTTTTGAGAAATTCATGATTTTCCGGGGTTAATTTGACCACATCCCCTAATGTCTTCCCCGAAAGCTTGTATTGGGTATTCAGGAACGTGCGTAGGCTTTGCCAGTCTTTAGGAGTGATCTGCTCAATCGTACCGGCTATACTCATTAGTAAATAAGCTTCTTCCCCATGAATATCACCGCTCGGAACGAGTACATCGGTTTCATTGGCCTCTTCTGTCCCAGGGCCTACGGGTGGGGAGCTTTCCTGGCCAGCTGGCGCCACCGTATGGCCGGCCTGCAGTGAAGAATCGGTGTTAGTTGAAGGATCGCTTCCTAACTCTTCTCCACTATTCAATTGCAGGGTGGCGTTTTTGAGTTGAGTGGAAGTAATGGACAGGCGGGAGCCTAAGTGCTTGCTTTTACTCATTTCTGGATCATTTTTGATGTAGGAATGGGAATAATTGCCTCTGGCCGGTGAATGGTGTTACAAAATTCATTGTAAAAGCCATAAAAATGGGTGTTATCCACTTTACCATCCTCGTAGAGCTTTACCAGTGTGCTTAGGGTGTCGTCCTTAATATTCTTCCTAAGCAGGATGACTTGCTGCAAGAATTTGACCCCCAGCCCCTGATTTAGAATATCCTCCGCCACCGGCAGGGCGGAGTTTTCCAACTGATTTTTTTCAATCTTATTAAAAAATAGAAAAATCTGATCAACAAAAGGGAAACGATGTTGGTGTGCAAAACCTAAAAGCACCTTTAAATAGCGAACAGTGGAATCAATGGTAGCATAGTCATAGTCGATGGGTACAAAAATAAAGTCAATGATAGATAATACTCGGGCCAGCTCCGCACTGTCGATCTTGCCGGGTAGATCAATAAAAATAATATCAAACGTTTTAAGATCCTGATTCCCTTCCTGTTCGATCCGATAAACGTCCATTTGTTTGATAGGATACAATGGTGATTTTTCCAGGCGAGCGGCGAGTTCGGCTTTTATTTTTTTATCACGGCCGACATCAGACAATATCTCCATTATTTTTAAGTCCATATCCCTTAAACGGGCATTAGTAAACTGTGGGTTGTCGCAATCCCAAACCATGATACGTATGCCAGGATTGGCATGCCAAAGGTGGGTAGCTACAAGCCTGCATACGGTAGATTTGCCGGCGCCTCCTTTTTGGTTCGCCCAGGCGATAACTAAAGCATTAGAATCCATAGTGTATTTTTTAAGTGGTTAATAAACAGTTGCCTATTCACCAGGCATTAAAAAGGGAGGGCGGCAAAGCCCGATTTTTGATGCTTTGATGAAAATAATTATTAATTAGTTGCAAATCAATGCATTACAATCGCATCAATCCGGCATCGCTTTACCATGCCCATCATCGACATTTTTTTTGATGCCCTCTTGATGCCGCTTTTGATGCCTATATTTTTTTTATTATCAAGTAGTTATAAGATTATTCATCAACTTCATCAATATTGTTTAGCTTCAAGACCTCCTTTTGTTCGAACGTGTAAAAACGCCCCTTAATAGTAACCTCAAACAGATTGCCCTGGCTATCCATCCGGAATTGCAGGTAGGCTAAGGAGTTGTTGGTTGGCTTTTTATTCCACAGGTTTTGTAAAACATTCCTTATTGAACTGCTGTCATTACCCCGAATGCCTCTTTTTAGCAGCCAGTCTTGCATATCGGATAAGCTGAAATGAATTTCTTCTATATCCTCTTTGGTGTCCAGTACGAAAAGGAGGATTTGAGCCATTTCAATTTCCAAGCGATTGCGATTGTAGCGTTTTATTCGTTTAAGAGCAGGCGTGGCGATCTGTTCAGGCCGGAACCACATCCGGGAGGTGGACTTGGTGGAAAAAACCCGGTTAATCAGAAAATCCAGGAAGCCAGGTATTTCCTTTTTTAGCTCTTCCAGGAGGTTTTTATTGTCATGCTGTAAGGTTGGAAGCCGGCGAATCCAATAGCGGATTTCGCCAGGATCGATAAAAATGAAATTCTCCTCGTTATTACTGCACAGTATAAACTTGCCGAAAAATTCTATCTCCTGCCTGTCGAAGCCTTTGGCTTCCATTTTGTAATACTTGGAAGTACTGAGGTTCTTCAGCCGCTCAGAGTCTTCTTTTCGGTCCAGAAAGGTTTCATCTACGCCTATAATCAGCTTATGCGCCCATTCTGCATTAAAATTGCTTCTGAAGTCTTCGTTACTGTTGATGGTCATGTTATCTAAAAAAATAGCCTTCATAAAATTCAAAAAAGTGGTTTTGCCGGTATTCCGTTCCCGGCTTACCAAACAAAGGACAGGCAACATCTGGGTAGGGTAAGTAAGCAGAATTTTGAAATAATCCAGTGCCAGTTCAAGTTGCTCACCAAATACATGACCTAAGAATGCAAGGGTCCTTTTTGGATATTCTGTCTTGGGAGTATGCCTGAATGGGTGATACCTGTTATAAAAATTATCAATTATCCGCTTATATTCCAGGTGATTGGGAACAAAACAAAATCCATCATATTTGGGAACAGTGGAGAGGAATGACTTACCATGGTCTTGTTTAATGCATTCAGCTGACCAGGGAATCAGTCCAGTAATATTATCGCCGGAAGCAAGTGGACGGCGAACAGACTTATAATAAGTCGTACCTATGCGTACATAGTTATTCTCTTCTGTCATAGCTCGTGTATTTTTGCATGGCCCGGGTAAGGCAAAGTGGGTTAGGCTGCAGGTGTTGATTTTTCCTGATCCGGCTTCAACAGTTTTTCAATGTCGGCCATGAGGAAAAAGACCCGGCCTCGTATCTTGTACGGAAGGAGTCTATCATCCTTTATCCACTCATATAGGGTAGGCTTGGTGATCTGGAATAAAAGGCACACTTCCTTAATTGTTAGCAATGGTTTGGTGGTAAATCCCATCGCCTGGACACTTGGTTTATCCTCGTCTGAAAGCCTTTTTGAAACACAATCTTCTACGATTTTAGAGAGCTTTTGCCAGAATTCCTCCACGGGAATTGGAAATAATATCGGAGTTTCCTTAGTCATACTTTTTTGCATGTAAAATGGAAATCCGGGTAAGGTTTACAAAAAAAGACGCATCTTTTATACATCTTTTCCCGCATAAAAAGGCGGCAGCTGGCTAAAATGGCTTAAAAAAAAAGCCTGTCCTTAATAGATTGGTCACAGAGAAGTATAATCGTTATTGGAATGGCAACAAGCATTAAAATAAATTATAATTCCTCCAACTTATTTTATTTTACCGTTTTATATGGACCATGCGGCATAGTGTTGCAATCAATATGTTTTTGTAAATTCATGTAAAATAACCTGACCTATGAAGGAGAAAATGACTAACTGGCTGGAGAAAGAAAAACGATTACAACAATTTATCCGATATATATTTTTTTACAGTTATTTGACTCCGGAAAAATGCCGGTTAGCCATTCTACAAAGCATTGAGAGCAGTGGCGCCGAACCAGAGACAGAAAGCATCCAGTTAGAAATCTATAGGAGGACTATATATATCAAAGCCGCATTTGTATATGCCCCAATTACCCTCATTCTTTTGTTTCATCTTTTTTTATTTGGAGCTGCGCTAAAAAACATATCCTCTCCTGTGGCGGCTGTAAGCCTGCTCATCAGCAGTTACCTCATTATTATTTACCGGGTAACGTTCCTGGAATATTATTTATCCTCGTTTCAGTCCTTGCGGATAGCTAAAAATAAAATGCTGGCCAGCCTGGGAAAACCGGCTACATCCAATGAAAAAGTGGGAATTCATCAGGAGAAAGAGGGTAAAAGCCATGGTGACTTATCTTTCTCAATTAGTCCCTATGGTCCACAGCAAGCCAGAGCCAGGGAAAGTACTGAGAAGGAAGAAGCCGAGGAGTGGGCGGGGGTTCAAAAGGGGACCATAGCAACCATTTTGCTGAATGAACTTATAAAAAAGGAATGTGGCCGCCCATGCCTGTTTTCGGGGGATATAGAAAAAGCCGCGGATTTTCATGTGTTTATCGCTCATTGCAAAAAGAAAAACCTCCTTGATAAGGCTAAGACCTACCGCCGGCGGGAAGCGATCCGCATCAGTTCGGAAAATTCCCGGTCAACGCATGTTAAATACCTTTCTGTTATTGCAGATCATTTCCGGGAAATTGGCGATACGGAACTATACAAACAGGCAGAGGACCTTAGGATGTTCATTTTGACCCATGAATAAAGCAATGCATTATCGTCAATCTTCCTCCTCAGCCTCCCGATTTTCCGGTAAATTTAGATAAATGAAAGTTCCCCTATCCTCTTCCTTCTTCCGGCGAAAGCTGAATTCAGATTTACAATGTGGACACTGAAAAAGGTCTTCTTTCTCAGCACATTCCAGCTCCCCACATTGCGGGCATTCATAATGCAGGGTGCCGCAGAATTCGCACCGGCCATTTTTAACAGCTCCCCGATCCTGTAATTCACAGAGTTTGTTGGTAAACAAATCCAATTGATTTTCGCCTAGTTTATCACTTTCATATTTATAAATGGAGGATTGGTCAAGAAAACCGAATCGTTCAAAATCTTCCCGCCCGGAACAGACAATACTCTCACATGCGAACCTGGTGGATTCCCGCTGATAGAATTCTTTCATTTCAGCAATTATAGACTGGCTAATGTGCAACGCTGCAGGAAGGTAATTCTGATACTTTATACCGTCTGTTGGCAATATTTTAAGGAGTTCAGGATGGAATCGCTCCTTATTGTTGCTATCGGCAAAATCGGTAACGTTATTGGGCACAAAAATGGCTGATATTTCCTCGTATTTCAAATCTTCCTTGAGATATTCGGCGGCACTAAGCAAAATCGCGGCATCCGCGGTATTGTTCTTTTTGTTGTGAAAAGGAGCCTTTTTACTTATTGCCAAGTCAAATACCAGGGTTTTAAGTTTATCATCAATGGGAGTCTGGATGCAATCCTGCAGCAAAAAGGATTCCACAGCAGCGACGTGTAACTCATTCTCCGTGATCAGTAGGGATAATTCATTTCTGACCGCAATATTTTCAGCATGATTACCGGCCGGCGCTGCCCTAACGTTACGCTTAAACTCAATGAAGGCATGCTGGTATTTCTCTCTAAGGATATTAATCCTTTGGTAAGCATGCCCTTTATTTCGCTGCCACTCCTCCACGATAATACTGTTGCTGAGAATTCGTATTTCATGGCTATCTACGTGCTCTTTGAGCGTCTTTAGTAATCCGAAATGATTATTTCCTTGCTGACTGCCTGTAGCTGTGTCCAGGCCATTAGCCATGTATATCCAGATATTCGTATCAAGTATTAGGTAAACCAAGAGTATAAATGTAAGGTATCTGTTCTTAATTCTCATTACCCAATATGCACTGAAAAATGTGCTTGAAAATATTACTTAATTGGGCAAATAGCATCCGATGCCGGAACATGCCCTTAAATGTAATTGACGTATACCAGGTTACTCCTTATTACTCTATTTTCTTTGAGAATCTCGGTTATAAACTGTAAGGGAAAGCATTGGTTAAGTTACAATTCAGTAAGTTGCGAACCCGCCTGTTATAATGGCTTTCCCACCTCACCGGCACCTCAAATAAATGAGGCTAGATTTATATTCTTTTTCCATGGCGGCGCGATGGTGACTCCTGGACACTGGGAGAACTTTCTTCCACAACAAGGATATTTTTTGCCCACGCGGACATAGATGATGCCTGTTCCAGAATAACCCCTTTTTCGAGTTTGTATAATATTTTTGGTGGAAGCAGCTTGCTTTTATGGGAGTTATCTAAAATGATCACTCTATCAAAATCCTTTGAAAACCGCTTCAAGTTATGCAACCCATTCTCATAATTACTTCTTATTTCATCGTTAGAAACATCATGCCCACCTTCCAAGACACGCATTGCGACTCTCTCAGTAGCATATCTGCAGGAAGATAATCCTACAAAGAATAAATTCGTCTGGTAACCCATTTTTTTGAAATCCGCAACAGTCTTCATTATTTGTTCAACGGCGAAATTGGATTCAAATGCAAAGTCTCTTTGGTTTTTTATTGCATCTTCTTTAGCACATGGAAACATATCGGAACGAACATATTGCATTAAATCCCCGACATCAACGCTAGGAAATTTACGTTCCAGCTCCCGCAGCATCTTATCTCCATCAAATATAGTTATCCCAGAAGGGACGAGACCAGCGGAAAAGGTGCTTTTCCCGGCGCCATTCGGGCCAGCTATTATGTATAAGGAAGGCATCAATCAAGTTGTTGGATGGTCCCAAAATCCCTTGTAGCTTCGTCAAGCTGAACAAGGAATTTTTTACCATCTGCATATTCATGGATAAAATGCCAGGCTGTGGGACACCTATCATCTCGATAACTTACAGGCAACCCTTTGTCATACCTTTTGGCAATGGCATCGTTCATTAAAGGGAGAAGACGTACATCCAAATCCTCCTGGGTCAATTCAAATACTGATTTAGCATTATTGTTATTCTCAGTCATAAAAATAGGAATTTGAGAAAGGCAAAGATAAACTATTTTAATAAGGGAAGAATAATAAGGTGCTCATCCTAATCAGGACATAGAACACAAATAGGTAGTCTTAATTTAATTATAACCTAAACAAGGGGACATGAGGTGTGATGGTTTTGCCGGACAGTCGAGTTGATAGGTGATCTAATTATTGTTTAATACATGTATTGATGCCAATGCCTCTGCAAACCTAATAAAAAAGACTCATGGGCGAAGCCCATTCCTTTGTTTCTTTTTTTGCTTCTTTTTTTCTTAAAAAGCGGGACTGTATAATTCGCATAAAAACCTTATCAGTATTGTGTTTTATTGAATCAGTTTTTTGCATTTTTATATAGTTCGTCTATATTTGTGAGGCCGGAGAAAAGCGGAAGCGGGCGCTGCAGAGGTGCAACCCAGCCAGGAATATTTCCGGCCATCGGTACATGTTTGTTCTTTGACATGATTATGTTCCGGTCTTTAGGTGGACTATTTATTATGGCCATAAAATTATCGTGTTTATTTGTTCTCAAGGTCATTGGGTGATAAATATCCTATAGACGAGTGCAGCCGTTGGGTATTGTAGTACATCTCGATATACTCAAATATTTCGCTACGCGCATCCTCAGCAGTCCGGAAGGCGCCTCCTTCCAGCATTTCCGCTTTGAAGCGGGAAAAGAAGGATTCCATGTGAGCGTTATCATAGGGGTTATCCGCATCGCTCATGCTCTGTATGATATTAGGTATTCCCAAATACGTAGGCATTTTTCCGTAGCACTCAATTATAATTTTTCGAGGTAGTTGCTTGCTTAAAAAGTGAGATTCGAGAAATACTTTCATTGCATCATAATGACCTGTAGACTGAAAAACAATAATATCCGCTGATTCAAGGAAAAAGTACAAATATTTTAAAGCTAATTGGTCTATTAAAAAAAGCGGTTGGTGCTTTATCTTATTTTCGATGCACCACTCTCTGAAATTGTAGGCTTCCTCGGGAAAATGAAAGTTATTTTCAATGAATAGTATTTCTTTCTGCAAGGGACCTATACCGGTAATGCTCAATAATTTTTCGGTTGTAATTTTGTCGTCTACTAACATAATATTCAATTTGTTTTTTTTATAAGGCCATTCTGTTTTTAAAGCTCAGTTTGTTGTTCCAACGTCCTTATAATGGAACCAAGGTTATCAGAAATGAGGGTATTTGTTTTAGGGGGGTATTCGCTTTGTTTCAATACACGGATAATAATTTCATTAAGGATTAGTTGTACAGCAGCGTTGAGATCCAGACATCTGTCAATATCTATAGACGGAATTGCAAAATTTATTTTACGCCTGATTGGATTAACAATACTTTCCCTTTCCAAAAGGACATAGGCGATTGATTCCTGCTGACTGGACAATAGTTTTTTCCATTTGGCAATTGTCTCATTTTTAATTTCAATTGTTCGGTAACTACCTTCTTTACTGAAACTTAAAATAAGATTGTAGATATTACTGTACAAATTAGTTTTTTGCATAAAAATCTTCGAAAAGTGAAGTATCGTACTTATGTAAATGGAATAACTAGCATAGGAAAAAAAAGGTTCAATAATGATTCTATTGTCGCTCTCTTTATTAGGAGTCAACTGCTGAATAATTCTCAGACTTTCCTGGACAAAAACGGTTATTTCGTATATCGGGTGTATCTCTCTTTCCAGGCTTTTTTTATACGTGTCCTTCATACCGAAAACTAGGCTATTTTAAGATTTTAGATCATAAATGATTACTTGCCGGTATATAATATGTTACCCGATAAGCATCAATAATTTTAAGAGAGTCTCAACTTATTTTCGATATTGTTGATATTTTTCCATGCATTGCTACTTAATACTTGGAATGGTAGCTTTATTTTATGATAAGGCATACGAAGATTTTTGAATGCTTTCTTGAACTTGATTCCCGTAGAATGGGGACCGATAAATACCGGTAAATACTTCAATGTTTTACTGAAAATATTTAAGAAAGGGATAATGCCCAGGGTTAAGCTTATCATGAGCAAAAAACTAGTTCTTACTCCGCCTACTGGATTTATTGGTAAAATGAGACACTTAAGAAGGTAAGCCGGAGTTTTCCAGTGCCAAGTTGGGACAGCATTTATTAAAAAGGAATGTTCGGTATTAATTGTGTCTGTAGTTAGGGTCAGCATGTAGTCATACAAAGTATTAAAGAGCAACATTTTGTAGATTGTTCATGTTAAAAAAATGAGTACTCCTTCTGGGATTTCCAGAAGGACCATTTTTTCACTTCGCTGACTTCTCAGTGGACAAATTTTGAATACCACTAAGGTGATCTAAAAATAACAATTCCTTAGCATAAAAAAAATTACACCCCTTCTTAAACCTACTGAGTATCTATTATTTATCTCTTTATTCTGATGGTTTTCTTGAAGACAATTTCTGGCCATCTTTAGAAATTGATTAACGTCATATATAGTACTTATAAAAATGTCTTTTTCAATATAATTGACAGCAATAGGCTGTTTTGGACGCCAGGCTGTCATTTTGGGTCATTAATGAGAACGTGATTTTCCCCAGGTGGTTTCCCGGAAAAATTCTAGCGTATATTTTCAATCCTACATTTTTTCACTATAATTGTACTGTATGTATACCTTTAAATGCCACTGCAATGGCTCACTAACATAGCTTGCCTCATCCTTGGAAGTTTAATTACTTAAACCATTGACCTCTCCTAATTAGATTAGTAGTTTTCATTCTTTTACAAAAGAGTGGAATGTTTAATATTTGTATTATATAGCATTTTTTTGTAATTTTACAACCAGAAATAAATGCTGGTTCAGTTAAGGTTTTAAGCAAAATACCAATGCGTTTAGAAGTCCATAGCACTAATCTACTTCAAGAGTTTAATAAGCGAAATGAGCGGGCATTCTATATTATTTTCCAGGAATACCATTCCGTAGTATACTCCCATTCTTATTATTTTTTAGGTGACCGGGCAGAAGCCCAGGATGTGACCCAGGAAGTTTTCGTGAAATTATGGCGGCAGACCGAGCAACAATTCGCAGAACATCGTAACTTAAAAGCCTTCCTATTACATGTCGCAAGAAACACCTGTTTCGATACGATCAGAAAACAAAAACGACAAAACGCGCTATATAAGGATTTGTTTCAGGTAATGGAAACCAGCGACTACAGCTTGGTTGAGCGGGTAGAAATGATAGCGGAATTCGATGAAATACTGCATAAGTATATTGAGAAATTGCCGCAAGGCGCCCGCATTATTTACAAATCCTCCCTGGAAGGATTAAGCAATAAGGAGATTGCGGCCCGGCTGGCAATATCCGACTCCACAGTGAGATCTCAGATCGCAAGAGCCACAGAATTGTTACGCGCGCTAATGGTAAAAAATGAACTAGCTGTTATTGCCGTGATTGCAGCCACCATTTTGCATCTCCTCCACAAAAACCATGGGTTTTGCTCCTTTTTGTTACCCTGATATTACCTCAACATAATTTATTTTTATTTTTTTCCGCGAAATTCAACGTTTCAACGTCTTAATATTGAAAGCGAAGTAAATCACTTGTAAATCTCGGATTAAACCACCGGGTTTTATCAGTCATATTTTACGGATACACACAGTGAGGAGGGCTAAAGCATGGGGATAACCCTTTTATTAATTAATGATTTATTGAATGCAACCAATTCATAGGCCGGTTTATCTGGCAGCCCAATATTTAAAAAACGAACTGACCGACCGGGAAAAGACGGAGTTGGAAGGGTGGTTAGCTGCATCCTCGGAGAACCGGTTGCTGTTTGAAAAATTTATCGATGAAGAGCGTCTGAGCGAGCAAATCGAGGCGATGCAAAGCGTCAATCAAGAGGAATTGTGGTCCCGGATTCAGGCAGAAGTTGGCGGAGTTGCTGTGGAGAAACGTATAATCCCTAGATGGCCTAAATACATTGCTGCAGCTATTATCCTGTGTGTTGCGCTAACGACTTTTTATACATTCAGACATTCTTCGGGCAAGGGAACTGTACAAATGGATAAAGCAATAGCTAAGAAACAGGATTTACCTCCCGGGCAAACCGGCGCCGTACTGAAACTCGCAGACGGGTCCAGTATCGTTTTGGACACCGTAGCCACTGGGAATCTTGCCGTCCAGGGTAATACAAAACTTTTCAAACAGGCTGATGGTCAGCTGGTATACAAGGCAGGTGACCAAACAGAAACTTACAAAACCCTTTACAATACACTCTCTACCCCCCGGGGGAGAAAGATTAAGGTCATCCTGCCCGATCAAACCCAGGTATGGTTAAATGCGGCATCTTCCCTAAGCTATCCTACGGCTTTTACCGGTCCCGAAAGGCGGGTTGAGATTACTGGGGAAGCCTATTTTGAGGTAGCCAAAAACCCTAACCTGCCTTTCATTGTGCACATGAATAGGAAGGAAGGCGCCGGCGCAGATGTGTTGGTATTGGGCACCCATTTTAATATCAACGCCTATGAGGACGAAAATAGGCTAGTGGCTACTCTACTGGAGGGATCTATACAATTTTCGTCCAGTGGTTCTAGAAGTGTTCTGCAGCCTGGGCAGGAAATTCAGTTAAGCGACAAGGGGGCTGTCCAGTTTGTTAAAGAAGTCAATACATCCTTGACCGTTGCTTGGAAAAATGAAAAGTTCAGCTTCCAGAATGCGGATATAAAAACGATCATGCGCGAGGTATCTCGCTGGTACGATGTGGATGTACAATACGAGGGTGACATTACAAAAACACATTACGACTGTCAGTTGTCCCGGAATTTCCCAGTTTCTAAGGTATTTCAAACTTTAGAAAATACCGGAGGTGTGCATTTTGAAATTAATGGAAAAACCGTAAAGGTCTTGCCATAGGCAAGAATGGGTTCTTTACATACTGTTTTCTCATGTTGACTTTTGGTTTTCAGAGCCTAAACCTAAAGGGGGTTGAAAGACACTCCCTTTTATTCTGAAAAGTTCTTTTTAAAATAGAATATCCACTTCTGTCGAAGGCAAGGAGGCTGATCTAGGTTGGTTCCGGTTATCTTCAGTTATCTCCTTTTGCTCTTGCATGGAGTCTAAATCCAAAACCTAATGATTCAAATACGTACTTTATGAATAGGATTACACCTTAATTCTACTCATCCTCTTGACGGAGGTTCTTATATAACGATTTGCCTGCCCCTAGCAGGAAGCGCTTCTTCAAATTAGCTGAATCCGAGAAGCAACACAAGGGCATGTTCTAATACATGTCCCTTGTTTTTAGCCTATCCTGCTTCCTTTTTTATCCGTAATAGCCTGTGAAAACCCACTAAAAGTCAATTCCCGAAATAAGTATAGTTTGAATGAGCAAGTATAGCATTGACCATTCCTTTATGTAATAGACCCTTAAATCAAATACCAATATGAGATAAAAAATAGCTGTATAGCCAAAAAAGATTAGTAGCAGGGAAGCTCAAAAAAACCGGAAGTGTTTGAGCCACTTCCGGGGAATGTTGAGTCAACCCTTTTAGTAAAAACCTGGAGGTCTTTATTCATTCATTAACCCAACACAAAGTAAAGTTATGAAATTAACCGCTTTTTGCCTACCGGCAGATCAAGTTCCCTTTAATAGGAGCTGCCGGGGCTTGAGAAAACAAAACATGCGGATTATGAAACTAACCGCGTTCTTATTATTAATCGGGTGTCTACACGTCTGCGCCAAAGGCTCTGGCCAGAAAGTAACCCTTTTCAGATCAAACGCCTCATTGCAGGAAGTACTGATGGATATTTCTAATCAGACGGGAATTTCCTATAGTGGTAAACACGAATTACTAGAAAAGGCAGAAAAAGTTACAATTGCTGTAAGGGATGTTCCCTTGGAACAAGCCTTGACCATTTGCTTCAAGAATCAGCCGCTGATTTATTCTATTCGGGATAATGTCATCATTATTACAGAAAAAATAATCAATGTAAATGGCTTGTATAAAGAGTCAGCACCTATTGATGTTCATGGACGTGTAATAAGTGACGATGGAACCCCTGTACAAGGGGCAACCATTAAAGTAAAAGAAACTGGGGATATGACAAGTGCTGACAATGACGGCAATTTTCATATTATCACCACAACATCTATAGCTACCTTCGTTATTAGTAGCGTCGGACATGAAACGCAAGAAGTAAAATTCAATGGAAAAGGTTTTTTGAATATAGTATTAAGACAACTAATTAACCAATTAGACGAAACAATTATCAAAGGATATTATGTTACAACTAAAAGACTAAATACTGGCTCTGTAAGTAAAATAACCAGTGAAGTAATTAGTAAACAACCTGTTAGTAATCCTTTAGAGGCTTTGGAAGGCCGGGTTTCAGGATTGTATATTCAACAAGTCAGTGGGGTTCCAGGTAGTGGTTTTTCTGTTATGATTCGTGGCAAAAACAGCATTGCAAGTGGAAATGATCCCTTTTATATCATTGACGGGGTGCCTTTTATCTCTACATCATTATCAGCAGGCGCAACCGGCGGCCAAATAGTCCCAAGTTCTAATCCACTCAATAATATCAATCCTGCTGACATTGAAAGCATAGAAATACTAAAGGACGCTGACGCCACGGCCATCTATGGATCGCGCGGTGCCAATGGTGTCGTACTTATTAATACCAAAAAAGGGAAAGCAGGTACAACCAGGTTCAACGTAAATGTGTATTCCGGAGCGGGTAAGGTCACTCGAACAATGGACCTACTCAACACACAACAATATCTTCAAATCCGGCATGAAGCTTTTAACAATGATAATCTGACTATTCAACCTTTTCATTACGATATTAATGGAACCTGGGACTCAACACGATATACTGATTGGCAAAAAGCATTAATAGGCGGCACTGCGCATACAACCGATGCGCAAGGTTCAATTTCCGGCGGCAATATGAATACTCAATTCATAATGGGAGGAGGATACCACCGGGAAACAACAGTTTTTCCTGGTGATTTTGCAAATCAAAAAGCTTCTGTACATCTCAGCCTCACGCACAATTCTGCCGATCAAAAATTCAGGGCAATATTTTCTTCAAGCTACGTAGTAGACAACAATAATTTATTGGTTCAGGATCTTACCAGTCAAGCGTTGACGCTTCCTCCAGATGCCCCATCACTTTACGATTCCTCCGGAAAACTAAACTGGGCAAATTCAACTTGGACAAATCCTTTAAGCTATTTGCAGCAAAAATATAAAGCCAATACCAATAACCTTATTGCCAATACGATTTTAAGTTACCAATTGCTTCCTGAGTTGCAATTAAAAACCAGCTTGGGTTATACCAACATGGCATTAAAGGAAATCAGAACCAACCCAAAAAGCGCTTCCAATCCTGCGTTCATCAATTCAGCGCAGGCATCTTCCACTTTTTCCAATGCAAATGTGAATACCTGGATCATCGAACCGCAAATAAATTTTCACAAAACCTGGGGAGGGAATCAATTTGAAATCCTAGCAGGAACAACTTTTCAACAAAATGCTCAACAAGTCCTGACAATGCTAGGTTCAGGATATAACAATGACGCACTGATAGAAAATATCCAGGCTGCACCCCGGATTGTGGTGTCCGGTTCTAATAATACGCTGTACAGGTATAATGCTGTTTTTAGCCGTATTAATTATAATTGGAAAGAAAAATATCTTATCAATTTAACTGCTAGGCGAGATGGTAGTAGCCGTTTCGGTCCTGGAAAACAATTTGCTAATTTTGGCGCCGTTGGCATTGGTTGGATTTTCTCACGTGAAATTTTCATTCAGGATAATCTACCCTTTATTAGTTTTGGAAAACTCCGTGGCAGCTATGGCACGTCCGGTAACGACCAGATAGGCGACTATCAATACTTATCCAATTATTCGACATCTGGTGTTGTTTACCAGGGCGTTTTAGGTTTAACACCGATGCAATTATTCAATTCAGATTACGCTTGGGAGGTCAATAAAAAATCAGATGTAGGATTGGAATTGGGTTTCCTGAAAGATCGCATTTACCTGACGGTTAGTTATTACTCGAATCGCTCTTCCAATCAGTTAGTAGGTTATTCCTTGCCGCCAACAACCGGGTTTCCATCCATAATAGCCAACTTACCTGCAACAGTTCAAAACACGGGATTAGAACTGGAATTCAATTCCATCAATTTGAAAACTAAAAATTTCTCATGGACTTCTTCCTTTAACATCAGTATTCCTAACAATAAACTGATATCCTATCCTAATCTCTCTGCTTCAACCTACGCTAATAGCTATGTAGTCGGCCAACCTTTATTTATTCGTAAGCTTTATCATTATATCGGCGTGGACCCCCAAACAGGGCTATATACATTTGATACCAAAAATAGCAATGGTACCCCATCTTATCCTAATGACTTACATGCTTTAAAAAAAATAGCGCAGGTCTATTACGGTGGCTTTCAAAACACTGTTCACTACAAAGGTTGGCAATTGGATATCTTTTTCCAATTTGTCAAACAAACAGGTTATAATTATTTGAGTGGGCTTTTCGGGATGCCAGGATCTATGATAAACCAGCCTACGGTTGTACTAAATCGCTGGCAAAAGCCTGGAGATAATACCACTATTGAAATGGTAACTAAAAATTTCGCTTCGCCTGCTGCATCTGCATTTTCTACCATGAAATCAAGCGATAATATTATCAGTGATGCTTCTTTTATTCGTCTTAAAAACTTGGCTTTGTCATACCAATTGCCAGATAAATGGAAACAAAAGCTGAATCTGCAAAATTGCAGAATCTATGTTCAGGGACAAAACCTATTTACCATTACAAAATTTTTAGGAATGGACCCTGAGAATCAAAGCGTATTTGGTCTTCCACCCCTGCAGATGCTGACCGCAGGTATTCAATTAACTCTTTAAACTAATATAAAATGAGCTACTATTATTCCCCAAAAAAAGAAAGCCATTTACCTCAGCAGCGATACGAAAACCGCTTAATTTTTGTTATCCCTGCAGGATTTCTTTTAGTAATATTCTCTCTTCTATTATCATCCTGCAAAAAGTTTGTGGAAGTTGGCCCCCCAGTAACGCAATTGGCAAGTAGTAGCGTGTTTACATCTGATGCTACTGCGACTGCTGCTCTGACCTCAATTTACGGTCAGATGATGAATAGCGGTGGTTTTGCCAGTGGCGGCCCTTTTAGCGTAACTTCTTTATCAGGACTAAGTGCAGACGAATTAATCAATTATTCAACTATCGTATCACAAATTGAATTTTACCAAAATAGCTTGTCCATCAATAATTCTGCAGTCCAAGCAAATTTATGGACCGAATGCTATCAATATATTTATATGGCTAATGCAGTTATAGAAGGATTAAATAACTCAACGGCTGTAAGTACTGCAACTAAACAGCAACTCACCGGAGAAGCAAAATTCATTCGTGCCTTTTGTCATTTTTATTTGGTTAATCTTTTTGGTGACATACCCTCTATTACTGCCACTAACTATCAGGCAAATTCTTCAGTTTCACGCACCGCAAAAGCTCAGGTTTATCAACAAATTATTGCTGATTTGAAAGATGCACAGAATTTGTTAAATGATGGTTATGTAAAAGCAGATAATACTGTTTATCCAATAGCCTCTGCTGAAAGAATCAGACCTAACAAATGGGCAGCGACTGCCCTTTTAGCAAGGGCTTATTTGTATACCCAAGACTGGGTAAACGCTGAATCCCAGGCAACAGCAATCATTAATAATACCAACACTTATGGTTTAATACTTAATTTGAATCAAGTATTCTTAAAAAATAGTATGGAAGCTATCTGGCAATTAATGCCTGTTACCACTAATATCATTACACTAGAGGCACAATATTTTATTTTAACCGGGTCGCCTTCTTCTGGAACAATTAACTCCAAAAGCTTAAGTACTCAATTAGTCAACGCTTTTGAACCTGGGGATGCCAGAAAGGCCAATTGGGTAAATAGTATTTTAACCGGGGGTCAAACATATTATTATGCTTATAAATATAAGGTATTAACTTCTTCAACTCCTTTAGAATATTCAATGGTTCTTAGATTGGCAGAGCAATACTTGATAAGGGCAGAAGCAAGAACGCAGCAAAATAATATAAGTGGTGCACAAGCAGACCTCAATTCGGTTCGTTCGAGAGCAACTCTTGGCCCAACAACTGCAAATGATAAAACTTCTCTTTTATTGGCTATAGAACATGAAGTACAGGTGGAATTATTCACGGAATGGGGCCATCGTTGGCTGAATATTAAACGCACCAATAGATCTGATGCTGTATTTGGAGCAGACAAACAAGGGTGGAAAACCACTGCTGCCTTGTATCCAATTCCGCAGATACAGATACAAAACGATCCTAACATTACACAAAACCAAGGATATTAAGCGACACGAACAGAAACTGCGTTGACCATGAGTGGCTAACTCCTACTATATTGAAGATTGACATTATCTAAAATCAGAAAAAATTAAAATGAACATTAAACAAATAGTTTTACTGACCATTGCATTCCTATACTTGAACCAATCTGTCACACTAGCCCAGTCAAAAGCCGAAGGGATGTACCCGGAAATTGGCAAACCCTGTCCGGATTTTATATTGAAGGATATTAAATATTATAAAAAAATAAAACAGGCTTCGCTAAAAGATTTTAACAACCAATGTCTGATCCTTGATTTTTTTGCCACCGGATGCAGCGCATGCTTTGCAAGTTTTTCAAAAGTAAACCACCTTCAGCAACAGTTCGCAGGCAAAGTTCAGATCATCCTGATTGGCTATGACGATGAATATGTACGCCCTACTTATGAGAAATTCAAGAAAAAAGAAAATTTACAACTGGCAGTGAATTATGATACTACGCTCTTTCAGGATTTCGTACCACATGGCGTCCCGCACCTTGTCTGGATAAATGAAAATGGGATTGTAAAGGCCATCACTACTTCAAGTGATCTGAATGCAGAAAACCTCCAGGCTTTTATCGATGGGAAAAAGTTTGCTTTTTTTGATAAAAGTCAGAAAGCTTATGATGCCTTAAAAAAATATGACAAAAACAAACCACTTTTAATTAATGGCAACGGCGGCGATGATTCAGACTTTTTATACCGCTCCTTGCTTGCTAACTGGAAGCCCGGCATACCTAACAGAGTTCCTGAAAGCATCAGCAGACATATAAACACTTATAAAAGATTTGAAGTATCCGGCGTATCTGTTGGAAAATTATATCAATTTGCATATACAGGTTATTCAAATTATTGGTTCGATGATCCCGTTTATCTTGAATATTATCATTTCCCGGTACTAGACATTGCTGACTCGTCAATATTCAAGTATAATTATATTTCAGAAAAAAATCTTTACTGCTATAGTTTTATTGCACCGCCTGAAAAAATCACCAAAGAATATGTGCAAAAAATTATGCAAAATGATTTAAAGGGCTATTTCGGATATGATGCATCTATTGAAACAAGGATAATGCCCTGCTGGAAATTGGTTGCAACAAAGGAAGCTGCCGATAAACTTAAATCAAAGGGTGGAAAACCAATGTACCAAAGCAATCAATCAGGTTTTTCAATGACGAATACGCTTACACATAATTTACTTTCAATGATATGGGGTAAACATCAATCTGAACCGCCTTTTATAGATGAAACGGGCATTTCCGGTACTATTGATATTAGCATTAACGCACTCCTTGATGATTTAGAAAGTGTTAAAAAAGAATTACAAAAGAATGGGTTAGACTTAGTTAAAGGAGAAAGAGAAACGAAAGTTCTTGTTATAAGGGACCCAAAGAAAGAGTAGAAAAGTATATTTCCTATAGGCCCCCTGGGAATGGGGGTCGGAATAATAGCTAATAGACAGTAGCTTTGCTCTTTGAAATATTGGCAACTATGGAATAACGTATACAAACTGGAAGTACAGGTAAGTCGCGGGTTATCCAGCCGGAAGAGCAAATATTAAGCTTGTTCGAAGAATTCGAGTCTAGTGGCAATACGGTAAAGAGTTTTGCGAGGCAGCGATTTGAATAAATCTACCTTCTATTCCTAGATGCGGAATTACTGGTCCAGGCCGAAGGAGGAAGTACTGGTTTTGCCAGTATGGAGGTTATCCGAATACTTATTCATGCAAAGCCTGAGTTCGGTATATATCCAGAAACATGCAGTAACGAAAGCTGGTAGTTTCCTTAGCCTTTCATAGAGTTATAAGGTCGATCTATAAAATGATAATAAACGGCTCTGGAATATTCTGATTAATATACTTTAGGAAAAAATGGGCGTACCACCGAACTTGATGAAGATCCAATATGGCACCGGTATATGCAATTGGCTAATGCATACCAATTAATTCAACAGCAACGATACTAGGCCTGTTGCTGTAAGATATTGATGCAATTTTTCCGGACCACATGATGCTGCACTAAATGCAGCCATCATTTATTTACTGTTCACTTCCTGTAAGCTGCATGAGGTGAATGCGTACGATTGGCTCAAATATGTGCTGACCGTAATGCCTAGCTTCTCCTCAAGTCACATCAAAGAACAACTGCCGCAGAATTGGAAAGAGCAGACCTCCTATCCATAGTTACCAATAAGTCAAAGAGACTTGAACTGCAAGGTATGCCCGGCCGATGGCTAAACATACCTGTAGTTCGCCGGGTGTTTACCAGCCAATTTTAAAATATGGATAAAATTATATTGATTATTTGTCATGAAGGATTCTGGCAAGTACGATTTGAGAAAGGCAAATTTTTTTACTTGACTGAATATTCCGAAGTAAAGTGGTTCAATATGCCCCGGTATATGCACTTGACTGTAAAAGCGAGGAAGCGGCTTTCAATTGTGTATGGCAGTGGATTTGTTTTGTGGAAGGTAAAATTGACCATATAAAGCTTCAGGTAGAAGATGGTACGATTCAAAAATCTTGGAAATGCGAGGAATTTGACAATATGGTAACGGCAAGATATCCAAATCTGAATCGCCACAAGCTTGCGCTGAAAAGGTAATCTAAAAAATGTTAACATATATATATCCGTCGTTAGCCGGGTGTTTACCGCCGGATTGTTAATCCTATTTATTATTATCCCATTTTTAATTAAAACGCATTTTATTTATGAAGAAAGTAATTCTCACATTTCTACCCATGATAATTGTTTGTTCTTCATTGTCAGTACGGGCACAAAAACAATCAGATTTCCAACTTATCAAAACATTTCATATTGCCAGCAATGGCAGCTATGACTACCTTGCTGCAGGTCCTGGTAACAACAGATTATATGTTTCTCATGGCACTCAGGTCAATATTCTGGATGAAACCTCCGGCGATTCAATAGGCGTTATTCCTGATATACCAGGCGTCCATGGTGTTGCTTTTGCAGCCCCCCTGGGGAAAGGATACACGAGTAACGGCCAATTGCATAACGTAACTGTCTTTGACCTCCATACAAATAAAGTATTAAGACAGATTTCCACAGGAGGGAATCCTGATTTTATTATGTACGATGCTTTTTCTAAAAAAATCATAGTATGCGCCGGCCAAAGTAAGGGTCTTTGTGTGATTGATCCATTTTGCGATAGTATAGTGGCAGTTATCCCCTTAAGCGGTAGTCCGGAAGCAGCCGTTTCAAACGGTGCAGGAAAAATCTATGTTAATATAAAAAATAGAGACCAGATTGATGTGGTGGACATCGCACAAAGCATTGTAGAAAACCATTGGAGTCTTGGACCTGGCAAAAATCCAACGGGGTTAGCTATTGACATTAAAACAAATCGTCTTTTCTCAGGCTGTTTCAACAAATGGTTGATTGTCTTGGATGCAATCAGCGGGAAAACTATTGATAGCCTCCTCATCGGTGAAGCCTGTGACGGCGTTGTATTTGATGCTAACCAAAACTATATATTTACAGCAAATGGCGATAGTACGTTCACCGTCATAAAAGAAGAAAATGCAGGATACTTTAAGGTTTTGTTTAATATATTCACGCAAAGAGATGCCAACACAATAGCTATTGATCAGCAATCAAATATTTTGTTTTTGCCTGCTCGTAACTTTGAAACTGCCCCGATATCAGATATGAATGGCAGAAAAGGAAAGCCCAAACTTCTCAATGGCATTCAGGTAATGGTGTATCAATATGGTCATTAAAAATCGAAGCGCCAACCCTTTATTTAAAATTTAATGTGGTAGATATACCCGTAATGATCATACAATGCTATTAGGTTTTTTTTAAAAACACCAAAACTTTTTAGCCTTTTATTTTCAACATTGGGGAGGTAAAAACTAAATTGATATTGTCCGTTCTTAATAGAATAAACATCAATAACAGAATGCTGGTCAAATGAATCTTTAATTTCGTTATTAGCTAATAATACAGAATTGACAAAAAGCCAGTCAGAACTCAAACAACTTTTTCTGTTAACAACCAAAGGAGGTGCAGACAAGGTAAGTGAGTGTGTTGATTTAACATTGACTACCTTGAGTTGAGCTCTATTTGTAGTATCAATGGTTTTAGCTCTATAGATAATGTTTAAGTTTGTGTCGAGGCAAATAAACTGGTTCCTGTAGTAATATATATAGATTAAACGGGAGGCATCCTTATCATAAAGCAGCGTTCCGTCCGTACAAAAACGGCCATCAATTTGCTTTTCAAGAATATTTGTACGCATTGTTACCTTTAGTGGGCTAGTATTCTCTTTGACTAAAATATCTTGTTTAAGGGTCGTATCATAAGTTCTAAATGCAAAGGAAGATGGAGATATTGGAATAGGCTGGTCAAATCTAATATTACTCAATTTATTACGGCTGGTCTTAGTAAAAGGGTATATACTGTGCAAGATGGTAGGAGTAATCCCTTCCATCATATAAAGATGCGGGGAATCTACCACTACCCTAAGCGCTTTCCAGGCAAATTTACTTGTATCGTCCGGAAGAAGTAACTGTACGTGTTGGGTATCCGTGAATGAATAATTAGTTGTTATGAGTTGAGAAGATGCTATATGATTACCTAAATAAATATGATTTTGAGTAGCTCCTGCTATATAATAGCCACTATATTTAAGTATTAAACTTTGTGTAAATGCAATCTTATGAGGTGGAAATAACCTGATAAACCCATTTTCTCTATGATTTATTTTATAAGACAACCCATATAATATTAATATAATAAAAATGCCAGAAAGTAAAAAGGCACTTAACAAAAGTAGTTTTCTTTTTTGCATTAGCATTGGGACATTTTTTAGATAAAAGTATTCTAAGTAAATTTTTAAAGAAGAATTCTTATAATTAAAAATCAAAACAATTTAATTAATTATAGCAAATGTTATGTGAGCAGCAAAATGAAATACTAAGTACCGAAAATCCTTCTCTCAGGTGATAAATAAAAGGAGACTATATCAAAGGGTTGATATAGTCTCCCAGATTTCTCTAAATCGGGTCCTTATACAAAGGAGTCTGATCGCAAGCTATTGCATTATTAGTGTACAACCTGTAGTTCACATCGCCAACTACAATAGTACAATAATTTGTGCCATCAACAGTCGTTGTGCAACTAACACTTGAATTAACACATTGGGCTCCGCCTGGAACAGAGTAATAACCCGTTACATCAGTTGCTTTGTTAGCATTTGACTTAGTTGTAAAGGCACTTCCAATAGCCAAAACAAAAGCACCAGCTGCTAAGATAATTTGTGATCTTTTCATAATAGTGGTTACTTTTTAAATCTCAAAAAGTAACAAAAACTTTAAAGAAACATGTGTTTAATGGCACCTACTCTCTTTTACAGGTTTTCGGCTTCCCCTGATTTTTACTCACCATGTATTATACAAAAAGTGATGAGTGTTATCCACCAAAGCTGCAGCAAAGGTGAACCTATAGCGCGCGTTACTTTATTATCAGTACTCTTAATGGAAAGGAACTAGCTTTAAGTAAACACTATAGGAAGCTCTTTGTTGGGCGACTTATTTTTACTGTCATGGCCTTCCAAAAAAATAGCTGCGATAGAAAGTAAAACAAACCCTATATTGAATATAAGATGCTGGTTCCATGACATGTTCTGTAAAATTCCACCACAAGAGCATGGTATATATTCACTAAATTTTAAAATGGCTATTATATATGCTGTAAACATCACCATTAGGCCAAAAGATGCATATAATGCTGTTAGACGAAATCGTGGAATTACAAGAAATAGTCCAATTATCAATTCAATAGTTGGAATAAACCAGGGTATCCAACCAGTAAACGCAGTTAATAAGGGAGATTTTCCTATCTGAACCTTGAATTTCTGATAGTCTAATAATTTGCTTGCAGCTGCATAAACAAAAAGGGCAATAAACAAAGCAGCGATAATATCAACAATAAATCTCTTTTTCATAAATAGATATTTTGTATTTTCTAAAATAGATACTGGTGATTTCCTGTTTTTTAATCTGGTAACAGTGGAAAACTAAGTTTGTTAGGCCTCAAGTACCGCATAAGAAAATGTATGATACCGCTATTCCCAACCATTAAGTCAGCCGTAGGAAAGCTGTTATCATCAACTAGCCAATAGCATGAGCCATCAGGCTGATACTGACAAGTATGAATGAATAATTGAGCTATCCAGTCAGCCCGATCCTGCCATTGTTCACTTTTAAATATACGTGCTGCGTCTAGGTATACTTCTCCAAGTCCTGCTAATCCCCAGGATTGGGATAGGTAGTTACTTACTATATAATGCGGATGGTTGCTCAATGCACCTTCTGCAACTTTCTTATATATTGGGTCACCCAAAACCTCATACGCTTTAATAAAAGTCAAAGCAATGCCTGTAAAACCATCGTTAACCCAGGGAGACAATCGTTTAGTTTTAGAATGAACAGGCCAGAAAAAAACATCTTCTTTTTTTTGAGCTTGTTTAATAAGCCAGTTTAAAGCTTTATGAGCAGTTTCCCGCACATAAACATCCCCATAGTGATTAACGTATTCTAATAAAAAATAAATAATGCCGGCAATTCCATAGGCAAATCCTGTTATCTTCATATCCTTCTTTTCTCCTTCACCATGTGAAGATAAAACCCAGGAACCATCTTCTTGTTGGTTTTTAAGAATGGTTGCTATGTATTGTTTTAATAAACTGTCAGCAAAACCTGACTGTAGTATAAACAAGCATTGCAATACGGCTATTCCCTGGCCTGCTACACCTGTAGCCATATCTAATCCACAAGGAGCTAATTTCAGACAATCCTGTATTTGCAAAGTGGCTTCTTCTGTATCTTCAATCAACTTACTTTCCATTCCTAAGATAAGTGCCAACGCAATACCGGCACCACCGGTATATAGACCCGATGGTATATTAGGCAGTCTGTTTACATAATACGCTTGGATAAATTCCCTGTTCTTTATATAGCCAGGCATACAAATGGATATATCGAGGTCCATTTTTTTAGCCCGGGCTAAAAGATATAATACACCACCTATACCTTCATGCAATCCACAATAATAGGACCGCTCTAATTGCTCGTTGCCAACAAAATTATCCGTTTGAATCGTTTTAGAAGCCCACAATAGCTTAGGACTCATCATAAACGGACTAGTTAGTCCACGCAAGGCCGCATTGATAACTAATTCTACATTTTTTATTTCTGTCTTCGGTGGAACATCCGGTTTGGAGTTTTTTGTGGATTTTAATTGCAACTGCTTTTGATATTGTTGAATAACATATTCTATTTCTGTTAATGTTGGCCTGTTATATGGGTCTGAATCTAAACAGGTAGCTATTATTGTAGCAACTGGTTTATTCGGAATAAAGAAACATAATTGTTCCTCTAAAGTTTTCACAGATACAGCTCCAAACTTTGCAGGATATAAGTTTGTAAAAAATACAATCATAAGTGCTCCAAACCCATAAATATCTTCTTTTTCCGTTGGTGTTTTTAAAGCAAATTGTTCTGGTGACATAAATCCCGTTGTTCCTAATGCAAATGGAGGATTTGGCTTTTCTTTAAATTTGCAATAAGCAAGTTCCATATCGATTAAAAAAATCCGATTCTTTTTATCAAGCAAAAAATTAAAAGGTGTTATATCTCTATGAACATAACCTTTCTGATGTAACCGTTCGATAATTTTTAGGATTTCCAACAAGTATTTTAACAGGAACATTTGACCTGAAAGTGTCATATCAACCCATCTGTTTCCTTTATAATTAGAAGATATAATTTGATTTAATGTCACTCCTTCTATAAATTTCATAACTAGGTAAGTATCCCCATTCTCTTCAAAAAAATCAAAGATCGCGGGTAAAGGTATTTTACTACTTAAATCTTTATATAACTCAAACTGCCATTTTAATCTGTCTTTTATATCTCTTCCAGCATTATCAGCACACATATTCATTTTTCCTTGCTTTACCAAACACCAGTCTACATGTAAGAATCGCTTTATATAAATACCTTTAATCACTTGGCCTTTTACATCAGATTTTATAATTGAAACACGCTTATAAGAATGATTGCGTAAATTTCCCGATTTGGGCATTGCTGAACTGCATATTTCTGAAAATGGCCAGTGAATTTCGGCAGGTAATACAAATGGAATTGTATAGTTGTCTTGTATTAACTGACCGGATTTGCTATATATATATTTATTTATTTTCCCATACTCATCTGTTCTGATTATTGGGTTAAAACCACCATAGCGCGTATAAACAATACCTCCCAAAAAAATATCTGTGGGGATGACGGGCCCTCTAAAATTCCGCGTTAAAACAATTAATTTTTTGGCTAAAGAGAGCGCTTTTTCATCATTTTCTGGATAAAGACTAAATATCTTACCTAATTGGGTATAGCCAAGCAAACCTTCCACAAGATTCCTGTGTATTTCTTTATTTTTTATAAGTTTAAAAGTTATATTTTCTTCAATTAATACGGGTAGTATTACTTTTAATAGGTCCATGATTTGCATTGTGATAACAGATAGATGTAATATCCAGCCCTGAACTTGTGTAACCTCTTTAACTTGTAAATAATAGTCAACTTCTTTATATTTAATTTCATATGCATTTAAAATTTCAGAATAATCATCAATTTGATTAGCAGGTCCGTTGTCTAAGTGCGTATTATTAGTGTTTTTGGCAGTATTAATTATTTCCTGTTGCATAATTTTGTAGAACATTTAGTCTATTCAACTCCCGAAAATGGGAAAACATTTACTAAAAAAGCTACTAACCAAGGGCCTGGAATTATTGTATACCATTACAATAAAACCCGGTACCCTAGAATAAAAGTACCTTACCTTATTCTATGCTAAGTTTAATCAGAGAGAATTACTAAAGGCTGCCTTCTTCTTAGGTATAAACAGCTCTCTGTTCACTTTCTTGTACAGGAGTGGGGGTCCGGAAGTTTATAATAATACCTGCGCCGGCAAGCAGGGTAAAAACGATGTTTACAAACAAAACCTGGCTCCAGGTTAATTGTCCTATTATTTCCCCGCAATTACAGGATGGTTTTAACGATGAAAAGAAAAGATTAGCAACATATACAGTGGATAGTAGTAGCAACCCTGAAGCGGCATATAAACCGGTAGTTCTGGTACGTCGCCAGAATAATAGCAGACATATAAATAGTTCTATAGCGGGAAGAAGCCAGGAAGTTAATCTAGTGAGGTGATCAACTACAGGGAACGAATTTAACGAGGCCCTGAAGCTATCCAAATGGGAGAATTTCTCTAACCCGTCGTATAAGAACAATAGGATTAATAAGGCTGTAATGATATCAACAGCGGTTTTCGTCTTCATGTAACTGATTTTTAATTGAGTTTTACTTTGCTCTACCTTAGCTGCAGTTTAGTCTTCAGATGATACGGACAGTAACAATGATAACTCTAGATACCACTAAAATAACTCTTAATTCTTTCTAAATGGCGTGATGAAACATCGACCTTATTTAGCGAGAACACCACGCCAATGCTTTGTTAAGGAACCTACCTTGTTGAAAAATTCGTATTCGCACTGAAGTGGTCCCTCCCATCATCATCGTATAAGCCCCTTTGACTTATATGACCTTCTAGAACTCTCTTTCTCATGTTGACTCTATTCCGAATAATTTTTTTTTTTAACGTTCTGTAAATATAGGATCTGAAAATTCAGAAGACATGTGATTTGGGAAATAAAAAATATGTGATTTGGGACATCATTATGTTTTAGTATAATTAATAGTTAGATAATTTTTCGGATTTGTTGTGGTGATAACTTAAAGTATTTTTTGAAAGCATTGCTAAAGTTAGAGTAATTCTCATACCCCAAGTCATAGGCAATAGATTCTACTGAATCGGCCCCCATGTCCAGTAATTTCTTTGCTCTTTCCATACATTGCTTCTGGACATATTTGGATACTGGCATACCAAATTTCTTATTGAAATTTCTTTTCAATGTACTTTTTGGTATATTAAACTTTTCAGCCAGTTTAATCAGGCTACAGTCGTGGATGCAGGCATTTTCAGCAATATAATATTGTATCTGCACTAATTTACCCTCCAATTTTGATAATGAAAGCGAGCCGATGTATTCCAAAGCTTTAATAGTGTCGTCATATGATGAAAGAAGTTTATAAACACATCCGCGTAGCCAAGTTTCCATTTTTTCCTTCGTCATTGTTGACCGATATAAAAGCATATCCTTTAAGATCATTTTAACTTCAAGGTTTATTTTTGCTTTGATAGAAGCCTGGCCGGTTAAGCTACCCTCTTCAAGTAATTGATATAAGAGCTTAATAGGTACATATTTCTCAGCCATGTCAGTGATTAATTTTGGAAGGACCTCCAGCCAACAGGACTCGTAAACTCCCGGTTCCAGGGTGAGTTCATTCTTAGTTACCGGGACATAGAGCATTTCATAGTGGCCTTCTTCCAATATCTTTCTCCCGCGTCTGGGGATATCGATGGGTATGTTTCCGTAAATCATATAGTTAAGCCCAATGACCGGCTTATCCGATGACAGTAATAATGTTACAGTTTTGTAAATCTCAAACCGAAAGAAGTAGAAGTGAAAATCTTCAGTTTCAATTTTTTGGGACAAATAACTGCCGTAATCATCTTTACGGAATTCCGGGATAGTAAATACATAAAGATGTTTCTTAAACGAAAACGGAACAATCGAATTTGCTTCGCCGTTGTTTTTTTGTTCAAGCGAATTTAATACTTTCATGCTCAAAGGTTTTGTAACCACAATAATTTGACGTTCTTCCTCAATCATTACTGATTGAAGAAGGCTTTAGATGTACTAAAAAATTGATGGTTATACGGCTACAGTCTAAGAGTTACACCAAAGAGCCGGTCGCATTTTTGATAAGAGGATGATCTAATTTCAGAAAATAGGTGGAAACTGCCAATTAAAAAATTCGCGGCCTAAGTGGGAACCTTAGTTCATACCCCATTGATTACCACATAGTTAAATATTTTCAAGCCTTTATAAATTATAAATATTTATTGAGTATGTTCTGACTTCTAGATTAATGAACCCATTTTCGTCTTGCACCTGGCGCCACTTGATTTAAGTCATAACCTTTTAAGTCCAGGAACCGGTAGGTGCTAGTAGCGAAACCTTCCATGTCATTGATTTTGAGAAGCATTGGCTTTGTCTTTTCCTTCAAAAGGTTATCATTCGTATAATTTTTTATTTTGCGATAGGAACAAGAATTTGCATTTTTTATAAAAAAATGTACCTTGCATAACCAAATGCTTTTATGACCTGTATAATTCGTGCCATAAAAGTTCTCTCAAAAGTCAGCGTGGGTTAAGAATAACCCGGTTATCTGCAAAGGAAGGATTCAGCACCCACACCATTTGCAAGGTTTAAATCCACTGCACTCCCAAAGAGTCTGCAGTTTTGATTGTAGTATTGTCCCCAACAATTTTGGAGACTGACTTTTTATTACTCATAAATCAGCAAGTTAATTATCTTAAGGAATCGTATATTCCTAAGAGAAACCTTTTTGCCTTATGCAGAATGAAATAAAAAGTCAGCCCCCTATCAAAGTCGTGGTAGCGGATGAAAAAGATGTATTTCTCAAAAGGTTGGTAGACATACTAACCAAAGCTGAAATAACTGTAATGAACACCTGTGGGGATTTAAAAAATTGGGATACGTTCATTAACCCCATGGATCTTCCTGATGTTGCACTTCTCAGCCACCATATGGCTGAGAAGGACTCACTGAATCGGGCAAGGCAGTTAAAGGAGAAATATCCAACGATAAAACTTATCCTGCTTACGTTCGATCATGAGAATACCAGGATTGAGGGGATGAAGAGGCCATTCGTACATGGCATCATTATTAAATCATGGCTAGACCCAAAAGAAATTGCTTTCTGTGTAAGATTGGCTAACCTGGGATATATATTTTACCCTGAAACTAAAAAGAAATAATTCTCTTGCAATTATGAGGAGCCTCTGTACCCTTTAAGAAAACTTGAAGATTGTCAAAGCCGGACTTTTGGCTTAGGCGATGATTAGTACACCTTGACGGTATCAAAAGGTGAAGCATGATGTTTTTTAAAGTATCCACATCTGCCCGGCCCTCGTTAAATAGTAAATGACGAGGGCCATTTTTAAAAATAATAACAGAATTGCATAAAACCCGTGACCAATACTAACCAATTACAGCTTAAACCCAGCTTTACTCGTTCTCCCAACAAGCCTGGGAAGGTTTTTAAGCTGTATGTAATGCCATATAGAATGACATCAACTATTATAACTGATTATAGTTTGACAATTCCAGTTATGGAGATGAATGAGATGGTGGGTCTGCTGTTGTACAAACATCTATCTGGCGAGGCACTGGAAAAAGAAGAAGCGACAGTGCTTGATACCTGGCTGGCCGAAACACCCCATAATAGGGCTTTGTTAGAGGAGCTGCAGTACGAACCGTGGCTGGATGGAGAAATAAGGGAACTACTAAGAGTTGATGAGAATGCAGCATGGACAAAATTGCATAATCAAATTATGACCCTGAAAAACAAAAGACCTTTTTCCCCAGAACGAATAATCCAATATTTCTTTATTATTCTCTTTACTCTTTTAACAATTGCACGTATATACGCATCCTGTCAATATGTTGCTTCGAAAAATAAATCAGTAAAAGCAAAAAATGAATCAGTCAATAAAATAAGAAATTATGATATTCTCAATATAAAGTAGGTTTTCTCATGTGACCCTTTACTTTTTAATAAAAGGATAAAGGACACGGGTGGAATGTGTCTACATTCGTGCCCTTTTTTTACAAAATAATTTCCGGGAGATAGTTTGTGCTTGATGGCAACAATACTCTCGGTAAGTCTACGTCAAGTATAGTCTGCGAGGTAAGGTTTTTTAATGCAGACTTGGGGCTGGTCAATATAAGCCAGCCCCTCTTTTAAGCGACGGGGCCTATCAAGGGGGACCCCAGGGTAGTAGACCAGGAATATCCTTTCACAGAGCAGGAAGAAGATCCATCTTGTGAAGATGATCCCGCAGGGGAAGATGGGGGAGCCGCGCCGGCCAGTAGTTCAGAAGGTAAGAAGGAGTAAGATTATGATCCGGATTTTGAGGAATTTTTGGCCTCATCCCTGGGAAAGGAGGAAAAAGGGGAAGAAAGATAGATAGGAGTGGTGAATAATATACATCCGATCTTGTAATAATATTAACCTAAAACTATGATTATGAGGAGTTTGATGTTTGTTATTGGGAGTTTCTATTTGATACTAGCAACTGCTTACAGCCAGCAGGATTTCAAAAAGGGCTTTATTGTATTGGACGAGGATACGATACCTGGTCTAATTAATACAAAGCCATTTGTTGGTGTGCCTAAAAATCCAACCTTCATCAAATTCAAGACAGATCCTGCAGATAAGGCCATAATATACAGGGTTGCTGACCTATCCCACATTGAAATTGCCGGCGCTGATATATATACCCGCGCTGATATATACGGAGAAGATATTTGTGGTGGGGAAGAGGAAGAGCGTTATATAAACCCGTGGATGCAAACAGCATGGCTTCGGCTGATCGTCCGGGGAGAAGCTATCGACCTGTACCGTTGGAATAATCGATTATATATTAAAACAGATGGAAACTATTTCGAGGAACTTAAGTATGAGGACCAGGATCTTCCTATTTATAAGAAGCAATTGAGCAATATTGCTGAACATTACGGGTTGTCCGATAAGCTTTCAAAGACTATAGAACAATGCCAGTATAATAATAAAGATATAGGTAATATAATTGTTACATTAAACAGAGGTAAGGGAAAAATCATCCCGCTAAATCCAGCGACGTGGAAACTATCTTTTTTTTTGGGAATGGGGATTGGGATCGGAAGTGTTGACCTCTATACCCTAATCAATGCTCCGACTATCCATTTCACCAACAGAGGGTTATCATTTTTCTCCGTAGGTACTGTCCTTTCACCTAGTTTTACCACGCTTTTTCTCCGATTTGAGCTATCGTCCTCGTCAGGTTCATTTATAGGGGAATCAGCGGGGTACCAAAAAGCGCCAATTTATACCTATTCACAGCAAAATATCTCCTCCGGTATTTCCATACTAAATACGTTTTATAATAATGGAATCGAAGAATTCTATGGCGGCTTGACTGGAAACCAAAACTTCTCAGCATATAAAAGAAATTTCACAACAGTCGTCTTGAATGGTGGAGGGTGGGAAGGCAATTTCGAAATGAAGGAGTCCTGGAGAAGCCTTGGAATTACTGCTGGAGCCATAATTAACCAACGGTGGGGGGCAAGCCTTACTGCACAACCCTGCGGAAAATTCGCAACCAATGCGAGTGTAATACTAAAGAACAGAGCATTTTTTCTCACTTTTCGGTATCATTTTTAGAGAAACATACTTCCAGTAGGGAGCACTTATCATACTAACCTTTCCTACGATTACCTGGTGGACAAAATCAGCAAGCCTGGGCGACATGAGAATCAAATCAACACTCGTAAAACACCAAAACAACTATTATGAGATTTTTTGGATTGCTATTACCTTTTTTAATTTGTTCATTTGTGTTTGTCAAAGTGAATGGACAGGCAACTTGGCAAAAGGGTTTTATCGTTCGCAGTGGACAGGATACGGTTCGTGGCTGGATTAAATATAATAAGAACCGCCGGTTCCCGCCGCTACCTCTTTTATTCAGCAAAGACCCCCTTCACCATGATGTAAAAATGTACGAGATATCCGAATTATTCTATTTTGAAGTGACTGGCGTTGATGCCTTTACACATATCTGGATGAATTACGACAAGCCAGGGGAGGCATGGTCGCCTAGCTGTAATTGTACAGTGAATGCAGGTAAGTTTCATAACGAGTGGGCCCGCATTCTAGTTAAAGGAGTTCCATTGACTTTGTATGAATTGGATGATGGCGCCCGAACATATTTTATAACGGTAGATACAAGCAGGATGATTCAATTAGTAGATATTTCCCAGCCAAAAGAATATACCGATCCGAATGATACTGTCGTAAATTGGAATCGCCCTCCGGTAAACTGGAATTTCCAAGCTGAGTGTATGGTGTATCAGGTACAGCTCGAAGAATTAACAGCAAAGTATAAAATTCAACACTTGAATGTAGCCATTGATGTAGCTTCGTATCACCGTCAAGATATCAAAAGCATCGTCATTAGTTTCAATGAAGCATGTGGGCATAATACTTTCATTCAAAATTCAGACAACGACAAGACCATTTTCTATATTGGTGGTGGCTTAACAAGCGGCATAGCCCGGTTTCAGCCTGTACAAATATCTCATTTGCCGGTTTTTAATTTTCAAAGATCTGCCTCTCCTTTTATCTCCGTTGGTGCAGACTTTTATCATGCCCATTGGATTTACCGCCACGAACTTTCCTATTGCGACCAATATTATTCGGCTATTGAAAAAGAAAACTCCGGTGGGTCTGACGCCAGTTTTATTGTTAATCTATATAATCTCAATTATGCTACCTCATTATTATATTCCACGGATCATTATAAGAAGTACCGCTTGTATGGGGGTGCGGGTCTTTTTATAAACTACACTTTAAGTAGGAAAGCTGCTTTTTATAATGCTCCCTCCTATTTGTCATCAGATATCGACAGTTACAAAGCTTTTATTATCCCATCCATGAAACTAGGGATCAGTCTTAAAAACAAGTTAGATATAAGTCTGAATTATCGGTGGACTGAGAAATATCAGGTTGCTACTGACGCCCAACTGCTGACTAATGTCTTTTCTATGAGTGTTGACTTCTATTTTAAAAAGGTGAATTATTCGTTATGAAAACAATTGTACTTCCTTTCGGCCTATGCATAAAAAAACGCATCATGGCAGCTACAAAGTTAAAAAATAGCAATATGGCAAAATATATTTTACTATTAGTACTACTATCCGGCTGTTATAAAAAAGTGGAGCCTTCCCTTGACACCATAGCGATCGCTGGTTACCACGGCAGGACCTGGGTAGTGACTGGTGTATTTGAGTATTATCACCTGGTACGTTCCAATGGAGATTCCTATGATTCAACGGTGAGACATCCGGGCGACACGACAATCCATGTGTACCTGGCTACCGATTGGGCGCTCGAAATGACTGGTGACCTGAATACAATTTTGTGGCTGTCTACATCTTGCCAGTGGTCCTACAGCAAAGACAATTACGCCTTAACCTTTTCATCTGCGTCCGGCAAGAATGTTTGGACTAATCCCTTGTATGACCAGGGGGGACCCGTTACCCTACCAACACTTGCATTATCTACAGAACTGGTAGAAGTGGGGGCAATTAGCAGGAGAAAAAGAGTGGATTTATACCTCACCTTATTAGGTGATGGAAAATTATGATATCATAACCCTACGAGAATTCAAAACAAATAAGGCTATATGAAAGTTTTAGTTACTTGTTTAACTGTTGCGCTATTAATTTCAATACCAGGGTATTCACAAAAATGGCAAAAGGGAGCCATTGCGCCGGATAAAAAAGATACTATGCTGGGGTTCGTACATTGTATGACACAAAATATATGGTCGCGTACCCCAGTGAAGCTTGCGTTCAGGGAGCATAAACATCAAACTCCCATAAACTTTTCAATTGAAGATGTAGGCTATTTTAAGGTAGGTAACAAGACCTTTCTCAGATCTTATACCGAAATTAAAGATCACGGAGATACCCTTGATTACGATGATGTATGGGTTCAGGAACTTGTGAAAGGCGATTCGATTAGTTTACTGGAATATAAGGACCATTTTTATTACTCGGACGATGATGCCGAAATGAATATAATGTTAATACATGGTGAATGGGAAGAGCATAGCAGGGACGGAGACACTGTTTTTGGTCGTGAAAACATTTACTATAAGTTGCAACTAAAAGCTATCGCTAAGCACTTTGGTCTTGAAAAAGAGCTTTCCGGAATGATTGATAGTTGCCCTTATGAGGCGTTTTATTTATCCAATGTGATATTGAAACTAAATAAAGGGAAAGCACAAGTCCTTTACCCGCACGAGCGTGATATGTATACAGTCTCACTTTTTACTGGGTTGGGTTACGGCCTTTCCCAGGCGAACTTAAATGATAATAACCTTATGGTAAATAGCCAGAGGCTATATAATAAATCCATGACTTATTATTCTCTTGGAGCAGATCTGTCTTCAAATATTCTTAATTTATTCGCACGGCTGGACTTTTCATACAGTTCATTGAGTAATTATTCCGGGGAGAACACTACTAAACAGAACTATCGCCAGTCTTTCCAGTTTAACCAAAGCGGTATCTCTATTGGTATTTCTGTTTTGGATCAATTCTACCGCAGACCGAATTTCGTCGCTTATGGAGGCCTTGGAATATCACAGAACCTGGCATTCTTTAAAAGGGTAATTTTATTTGAATCGGGCAATTATTATGACGCTGATAACTATCTCAACCTTAGAAAAGGATGGATTAATATGACACTGAGAGCAGGTGCAATACTAAAATCAATATGGGAAGCAGGTTTTATTTTAACACCACCGGTAAAATGGTCTGAAATTGATCAAAATAGTCTGCTTAAAAATGAATCTATATGTTTTTATATTGCTTATCATTTCAAATCGTTCGCAAGGCCTTGGTAAAAATTTCTTCTCCAGAAAGATTGTTCTCCTTTTGATATGTTAATGGTAAGCAATTATTTATGTCTGATTACTTTTCTAACAGTTGGGAACAAAGATTTTTTTATAAACTTCTTAATGAATACTTTTTATATATCAGTTTTATATGTAAAAGACATAGTTGGAATTTAGAGCAGTATGTGGCAATTATTATGGACACGCTTTATAACGATGATACTCCATTACCGGATAATTGGGATAAAGAGTTCGATAAACAAGCCAGGGATTTGAAAGAGAGCAACAAATTTCAATTATATATTTTGCAAATGTATTGCGGAAAAAATATGGTTGAAGGACAATTACAGGTATATAAATATATGAGCGAATTTTATGAGCTATTACAAATGCAAGAGGGCTTAGTGTCAAAACCTTATCATCGGTCACATCATTTTTTCAGACCGTGCTCAAAGGGAGTAGAATTTAAAGGAAGGGCAAAAAAAAAGCCAATCAATTTTGGAATGGATATAAAAACATGATCGCTCGTTATATGCAAGAAAATCCAGGTTGGTCTGAAACCATTGTGGCTTTTCATGACTTTTTGCAAGCATATTCTATTGACGTAATTAGTCCGACAGAATATAGGGTTGTATCTATATTAAACCAATATATCGAGTTGGAATAGACAGGAGAATATTTTGCTAGTAGTTCTTACCTATTAATATCCGGGGGAGGTGAAATTCCTGGGTGTCCTTCTGCCGATCTTGCGGAGGGACTGAAATTAAACTGCGAGGTCATCTCTGTCTTTCTTTGATAGAGTACAATTGTAACCTAGCGTGGGAAAGGAGTATTGACCACGCTAGGTATTTTATACAATCCAATTGGTACAATGTGATGTTGAGGAACTTCCCAATTTTCCGCCGAGCCGATATTATAAACTTACGACCTCGTGAAAAAGATTAAGGTAATGGGCCTACTGAACCTGCCCGCTAATGATGAAAAACTATGTGATCTGCTGGAATCCGGTGTGATAGAAATAATCGGATACGCGCATAATATACAGCAGGCCATTTCTATATTTAAAAAGAAAAAACCGGAGCTCGTAGTAATGGATATCGACTGGCCGACGATGCCGGGTATGCTCCTAGAAATGTCAGTATTTTTTTTAGACCTTAACCCCTCCGTAAAATTGGTCGGCATCTGCGAAAAACATGATTACGAGAACATGCTCAAAATACGCAATGTGAGTGGCAAAGGACTAATATGCTACTCCAAACTAGAAATCATAGATCCTGTAGAGCGGATAATTAAAGTTGCAAATGGTGGTTGGGCTTTTAGTAGTAATAAAAATCCATAACCTAACAAAATATTATAATGAATTTAGTAGTTATCTCAGCTTCTGATTCCGAAAAAACCGTAAATCTCGATAAAGAAGCATTGAAAGGCTGAGATGAGTTTAAGAAAAAGGCAGGATATGTTGAACCTATCGCCAATCAGATTCGTTTTTTGGGTAGGCCCTACAGCGACGAAAGTTTAAGGCAAGTTCTACGAAATAAAGATTACCCTTTTAATCCCAGCTATTACCGTTATGCACGCAGTTGGAGGTTACACTGTTTTCAGCTTGCTGACAGCAGCCTTGATGCCAGTATAGCCTACCGTATGCCTATAGACAATTTGATATTAACTAGCTTGCAATAGTACATGCGCAAGAACAGGAAATGCGAGAAAGATGCGGCTCTGATTGGGAATTGTTAAGTGCTAAATTGATTACATGAAATCCAACAACGAAAACTTGCTGCCGCAAATTATTGAGCAGCAATTGAACTTGAGCCAGGATAAATTTGGAACCCTTTCTTTAACGAGCTTGGAAGTTGCCACCGGTAAAACCATTACGGAAATAGGGAATAGTATTTCCGAACGAATATGTTCTCTGCCAATTGCGCAGGCAAAGCGGCTTTGGTCATTATTGGATAATTCATCGAAAAGCGAATTGACCTTTCATGATTATGGCCGGTTCAATTTAGATTTGGTGGACAAGTTGAACATTAGAGGCAACGAGTTACATGCTGCATTCGTTCATAATCTAAAAAAGGAAATGTACGAGCTGGATTTTGCGCCGTTAAGTGAACCGCAGTATTTCAGTGCCGTTGAGCGCATTCGGTGTGAATTATTATCTGTTTGCAAGCAGCTTAATGGTGCAGCCAATAATGGCTACCAGCGGTTAATGGAGTTCATGGGAAGTTTTGACATTGAACTGTTGACAGGCTTTGTACGGCATGAAATTGCTGCGTACTATATAGACGAAAGGGGGGCTGAACTGGAATGGGATATAGCGGAAACCGACGGGGGGAACGATTACCAGGAAGAAGAAAGAGAGAATGAACAGGAACCGGACGACGTTACCGATGATACTGAAACAGAAAAAAATGAATTGCTGGAATTGAAGCATATCATTGAGCGGGGATATGAAATACCACCCGCTTTGGCATTTACATACTACGTTCAGAATTTCATTCCTGAAATGTATGTTAGCATCAGACATCAGTTGGTATTTGATGCGAAGGAACAGGGCTTGCATTTTTGGGAACGACCTAATCCATTAGAACATGACGAAAACAGCTTTAAGGCTGAAGCTCCCCAAAAATTGGAGATTAATAATCGGTTTGAAAACCTGCTTGGCAGACCGGCTGGGAAAGGGTTGGTGCTGTCTAATATGGAAAAGGAACTCAATAGAATTACCCGCTTGTTTGTAATAGGCCATCCGTTAAAAAAGAACTTTCAGAAAATTTATTTACAGGACTTTGAGACGCAAGGAAAGATAGTCGCAAAATTGATAGCCCAAACGGGTAAAGATTGCAGCAATATTCAAACGTTTGAGGATATAAAGAAAGCTGTATGGGAAGCCGTTGGATATACCGCGGTCAAAAAGTGGATTGCACGGCAGGACAATCCTAAGCGTTTTATAGAGTCATCGGGGAAAAAACAAGTCCTGGATGAAATGGATGTATTAGGTATAAGGGTTTTTGGCGAAGATAATCTTATTGCTCATTCCTTGGAGGCAAGTAGAAACCATGTAAGCAAACTGTATGGTTGGTTTTGCCTCGTTAAGATATTCTGGAATATTACGAATCAAAACAAACGTTTTCTGGATTTGGCAGTGGTTAAAGACGATACAATAATTTGGGATGAAAAGATTACCCTGAACACGGTCATATTTCAATCGGTTCTGGTTACCCAAAGGATGTTTTTCTCGCTGCAAGATGTGGCTGCTTTTTGTGAAGCCGCCAAAGCGCCGGAATGGTTGGAAACCATGAAAAACGCGCTCACTGATTTGGCACTGGCTAATGACGCTTATTCAGCCGTCCCTATCTTTCACGAACGGATTGAATTTCTGGCGGCGCAATCGGAAAGTATATTTTATGTAGCTGAACATATTCTGCTGTCAAGTAAAAAGGAGCGTGAAATTGTTGCTACCATTCGGGAGATTGTGAAACAGTGCGTGGATGATTTTCTGGCTTCTGTCATTGAGGGTAAAAAAGAAGAAGAAGACGTAAAGGACCTTATCCTTTTAGGTTTTTCACTGAAGTTAGCTTCCCACCCCGAGCTTTTTGATTATAAGGACTATGCAAATCGTTTTATGGAGCGTGAAATATCCAAAGTTGAGTTAGAAGAATGGATGTCTGAAGGAGCTAACAAAAGTGGTAGTGAAGATGGTGGCGAAATTGGTGGCGAAGATGATTAGAACTGCTGCAATGAAAAACCGGAGCGAATATTATCCGAAACAAGTTTTTAGAAAAAAATAATTAACTAGGGCTCTTTACTGAAGTAGGTCATTTTGATAACTCTACAAAAGCAACCAAAAAAAATTCATTTTTTTTGGTTAAAATGGCTTGCCAATGTGTATTAATAGATAGCAATCCGTCAAAGACGGAAACGAGGGCCTTGGATCCATTTTAGATACAAGGCGTCGGGTAACTATTGTCATGACCTTAAGGATCAGATCGACATCGATGAAAATTAATTGATAAGCTCATAGATAAAGTCTTTTTTACCGAGACTGGTAAATAATTTTTTTCACTTAGCTGATTTATGAGTGCAATAGCTCATAGATTTACGCAGAGGTGTTTCTACACTCTCTGCTTTTTTATAACTTGTTTATTTACATAATTTACTCGATGTATCTCCCATTTTTAAACCCTAAATGGGCTGATTAGCCAGGCTAGGAAAAGTGCGATTGCCAATACGCTAATAGCAAGACCTGCTACTACTAAAGGAGATTTTGTCAGTAGTTGCTTGATAAATTTTATGGCTGATGCCTTATTGCTGCGTACAGTATCTACTGAAATATTTAGTATTTCAGCGATCTGTTTAATGTTGTGATTTTCGAGATAGCTTAGCTTAAAAACCGTTTTGTATTCGGGAGGCAATTTTTCCACAGCATCATAAATATTTTGCAACATTTCTATTTCAACTTTCAAGTTAAAATTCTCCGTCTTCTCACTTTGTGGCTCCTCTATTTTTAGATTGTTATTGTGAAGTTTGGAAAGATTCCCATTGAGGGGATAATTTCTAATAATTGCATTCTTTGTTGAACGGAATATTAATTTATGCAATTCTTTAGGGCTGTCAATTGTTAAAGCCTTCCTTGCGTCATTAAAGACATTTACAAGTACATCATTAACAAGAGATTCTGCTTCTTTATCTTCCAGATTATGCTTCCTTGCATAATAACAGAGCCTTCGAAAATAGGCATCAAATATTATTTTAAAGGCATCCTCTTCTCCCAATAGAAACCTTTGGTATATATCGTAGGAAATATCACTCATTTTCTTTCATAAGTAAAGTCTACTGGCAATTAGTGTTTCTATCAATTGGACAAGGCCAATTATTTACTAAAATAATCAATCATTGCATAATTTTAAAAAAAGACTAGTGAACTAAAGGGTAATATTTCTATACATGTTATTACTATTAAAAATATAAGCATTTATACTTATATCACTCGCGCCGAATCCCATATGGATCTACACCATTCACAGATAAAAAATCTTTAAAAAAGGTACCAAACAAATTATACCCGAGACTGACGGCAATTTTTTTCAAATCATCCTCAGATTCTTCTATCCGTTTCTTTGCTTCTTTCATCCGTGTTACCAATGTGAACTCGGCAAAAGCCATTCCTGTGATTTCGGTAAAATCCTTTTCCAGTTCATTTTCATTCGCCTGCAGCAACGCAGCGAGGGACGTACTTGTATATGTGGCATTTAGATTAGCTCTGATATATCCTACCGCTGCCCAGGCTTTTTTGAGCCTGCTGGTGGATGTTTTTGTTGAGTCAAAGTGGAATTGTTGACTAAGACAGAGAAAAAGCAAGCCCTTTACCCGGTTGTCCAGATATGCACTAAGGATTGGAATAGTTAAATTTGAGCTAAAAAAGGAAGAGAAATATTGCACTATTTCATAGGACATCCATCCTCCTTGATCTATAACATATCCCCCTTTGCCCTCGGCTTGGCATTGTAGGAAATTTTCTAATGAGAAAAGCTGAACCATTTCTTTGATTAAAGATGGTGCTACGAGAATATCGTAGATCTGCACATTTTCCTTAACCTTAAAGGCATAACTGAGCACTAACCTATGTTCGAGTAATACATAAAATCTCCCAGCTGATAAATGAAGTGTTTGAGAACCAGGTATGATAAAGTCTACGTTACCTTTTACACAACCAAGTATATGAACTCTAGGTGTAGGAAGGGAACAATGCAGAAGTGAATTGTTAGAAATATTAAATTCATTGCTGTAAGCGGTTATGTTTTCCGTATCCACTATTTGAGCAGCAAGCTCGCCAAAATGGGCTTGTATATTAAAGATTATACTTCCCCCTGTGGCTGAAACAACTTCCTTTGACACCGGTAAAAAGATGCCTTCTAAATCTCCTTCTTCCGGCGTACTAAAACTGTATCGCATAGGTTAAGGCATTCGTTTCCTCAATTTACTTTTTTTTGACGTTCCCTATGTTTTGTATAGGTAAGGTTTCTACTTAGATCAGATTTATTAGCGGGCTCATATTGCCTTTGAAATTAATATTTAGTTTTATCCATAAATGTCCCAACGATATCTAATTCCTGCCTAGGTTTCTCTATCTGGCCCTGTTTTTTGCTGAGCGTTCTTTTATCCCAAGGGGATTGTCTTTTTGTATTTTCGATATCAATATTTAGCAATCTTATTGCATAACTAATACTATCTTTTTTAGCCGTTATGGCCTTTTCATGCAGCTGTTCCCGGGAAAGGGGATAACGATAATCAGAATTGTGCACGGGAAATACAAGGGTAATAATACACACTCCAAGTATACATAATGCTACTATAATACGTTCGGTATCCATAGCTGGAAAGTTTATCTAATATAAAAAATAGCGTGTATAATTATTGTTAAAACTCCGAGGTTCTTTAAACAGGGTGGTAGTCAAAGCTCTATGATAGTAAGTCAATAGATTACTGACTTACAACTATCCCCACCTATCAACAACTTGATATAACCTATTAGTATTGACTGGCCTAAAATACTGGACATAAGTTCCCCTTAGCAGGGAACTTCATTTTTCAATTTAACCGCTTTGGCAGACCTGTCTTTAACCGTTATCCCCTCTTTAAAGGAAAGCCCTGCTCCATACCCCTTCGGTGGGCCGTAGGCCACTCTTTGGCGTTGTGAGCTATATCTGCTACTAACTTATAAACTTTTCGACACTATCGGGGACAATCTCCAGTTATATTCGGACTTTGCATCTGACTTCTGGAACCCTTGTCTTGGTTCTGCCCCTGGATTAAATCTATCTGCAATTTGAAGAATAACGGATAGCCGAGGATGCGGCAAGAAATAAAAAAGAACAATATATATAGGCGTGAATTTCAACCGGGGCACAATGGGTTTTCATTCATACTATATCGCACCCGTGAAAAAGCGGACGATAAAATGAATCAATAAAACAAAGGGGATACTCCTGGTAGCAAGTCTTAATAGCAATGAGTTTAAAACTGATGGGATAAGCTCCAATTAAAAGCACTACTTGCAAGCAATGTTTTTATCAAACGATTGTTGTAAGTAAGTTTTAAATGGCAAGGTCACTAGGCAAGCCTGCAGTCTTGCACATCGCCTAATCTGATCTGAAAAAAATGACCCTTCCGGGGTTATGCGACTTGGATATCACCTCTTTGTATCCATAAGTTTCGAATGAGCAGACTTGCTTCTTCCGGTGTTACACGAATATACTTCAAAAAGTCTCTTAGGCTCTTATGACCGCTGATTTTCATAATCAGCTCCGTGGGTGTTCCGGCAAGAAATTCATTAGTGCAAAAAGATCGGCGACATGTGTGAGAACTAATCCATTCACATTTCAACTTAACCTCTTCGATCATACTATTGCCCTTCTGGTAAGAGAATTTAATCAATTCAGTTATTCCAGCGAGCTTACCAATGATTTTGACATATTTATTAAAGTCTTTTTCAAGTACGATAGGGACTTTCTTCTTAAATATATTATGAAGTATATAGTTGGCTCTATCCTTGAGTGGAATAACTACCCAATGTTTTGATTTTTGTTGTTTTTTGTAAAGCGTTCGTTGCCGAATATCTTCGGGTTTGAGTTTTGAAAAATCCGAAAACCGTAATCCTGTTAGGCAACCCAATACCAATAAATAGCGGTACTTCTCCAAGTATGGATAATTGGACAAATCCAGTTCGTAAATCTTGGTAATCTCCCTTTCCGACAAATAAATAGCGTCTGATTCTTCATCGAGGATTTTGTACCCGGTTAGATCAATGGGCGGAATAATTTTCCGTCTTATCCTATCTATCAAAAATATTCGCAGTTGTTTAATGGTAGTTCCGATAGTGCTTCGTTTTAACCCTCGGACTATTTTCGTCCGTCGAACTTGAACATGATCATAAGTCAAATAATGAACGAATGCTTCATAAAATTCGAGGTCAAAACTCTCAAAAGTAATGGCTTCTTTTCGGTGTGTCTGAAAAGCTAACAATCTGCTCTTGACTACTTTATACACCTTCGGCATAGACTCGCTGACTGTAGGTGTCTTGGTTTTAATATAATCCTGAAATTCCCTAAAAAAACTTAATTCCGCGATGGGAATATTTTTCTTACCCGATTGATTAGCTTCAACTTTTTTTAGCTCGTCTTCAAGAGAGACGCTATCTAACTTAGGATCATAGTGCTGGTTCAAAAAAGCAATGATATCCTTTATCTTTTTTTTTCGGGCATAGGAAACGATATCTTCCGCTACGCGCAGCATTCTGACCAGGTTCTTTTGCAATTTCTCTGCACTCCCGCACTCTTCTGGCAGGTCTGGCAGAATGGTCCAGGATTTCTTTTTCCGGTTTTCTTCCCAGCAATTGGGGGGGATGGCAATTCCTGTTGGTAACTCAGTTTTTTTGTTTCCCGCATGGCAATATAGTATGCGAATTGCGCAAAGGCCATCTCTTCGGGGTTTGGGCGCGCGGAATGGTTTAATAGGTAACAGCATAATGTTTTTTTTAACCGACTTTACAGCCGAGTGAGTACACTGTTAACCGGAATAAAGGTAAGTGAGAGCTAGTAAAGCAAAAAGTTATAAAAAACTGAATGCCAGATAGATAGGAGTAAAATACGATAAAATAAAAAAAGGATTACTCATGTAATCCTTAACGTTATGTGATCCCGCTGGGACTCGAACCCAGGACCCATACATTAAAAGTGTATTGCTCTACCAACTGAGCTACGGAATCATTCCCTGTTTCCAGGGGGGTGCCCCCTTTATTTTGGGAGTGCAAAAATAAGGATTAAACGGTTCGAACCAAATTTTATCCGGTATTTTATCTTTCGCGTTTCCCACAGCTGTGAATACCACTTTCCGGGCAG